>Ga0214921_10002958_pt1 | contig 26830 bp, 31 predicted proteins | sample LL1505_MetaG_FD_177992 | JGI IMG/M metagenome (GOLD analysis project Ga0214921, IMG submission 177992) | Freshwater microbial communities from Lake Lanier, Atlanta, Georgia, United States - LL-1505 | ecosystem: Environmental > Aquatic > Freshwater > Lake | place: USA: Georgia | collected... | reverse complement strand
GCGACACGCCAAGCGTAGATACGAAATTCACGGCAGCGGGGTCGGATTTTGGAATCAATATATTTTTCCAGTAATTTGGCACTTGTTCTGCTGGCGCATTGCTACTAACTGTAGCCTGGGACACCGCGGGCGTTAGTGATAAATTCCAACCATATCGATTCAGCGTATTGTAAATATTAATTTCATTGTTGCTATCACTATAAAATTCGGCACTATATGTCCCAAAACTTACACCAAAATTGGATGAGAAGCGCGATTGTATGTAATTGTAGAATTCAATAAGTGCGCCATTGGAATTGTTAATCGAATTGTATTGATTTTGAAAATCCGCCACATTGGAAAATCCGTTGGCCAACACAAGTTGTGTCAACAATTGATTGTATTTTGTATTCAAATCATTGGTAATACTGTCGTTCAAACTGGGCGCAGTTATTACAAGGCGACCTTGTTTGGCATTGTATGTACATACATACTTATTGACCAAAAAGGTATTAAATGTGTGTGCAAATCGCCAACTATTGAAAATGCCCTGATTACCTGCATCTTGGACCATTGCGGTCACATACGGGTCATCCAAGCCCTGAAATGCAAACACCAAGTATTCGTACCATGACGTAAATCCGGCAGGCGGGTCGGTCTGTATAGTATTAAATGGTACTGGCGACGGTTGTTCAATAATCATTTCCTTGATGACTGGGTAATAGTAAGCAACCAACGATTGATTGTATGAATACGACACAGTTCCAACATTTTGTACAGTCTGAAAATAACGCCCTACGATTGTTTGAATTGTTTGATTTCGGTCGTATGTTTGCGTTAAACTATTGTATACAACGGCACCAGGTGTATTAAATAACGGTGAAAAATCCCCTGTGCCTTGGAACAGTGAGATGAAATTCCCCAACGTGATGTCGGCAAACAACGGTGTACTGTTCATTGCATTGTTTAACTCGGTGACTAAATCATCGGCCGTATATGTTCCATTACGAATCGTGATTTTAATGGCATTGCTAACATCCCGTCCAACAACAGGATCGTAGATTATACGCCCATTTTCATACACATACATAGTTGTATTTCCTTTTGTTGTTGAAAAGTTGAAAAATGAGTTCAATAAATTCAACTGCGAAATGTTGATGGTTTTCACGTTTTTGAAGACACGTGGAAGGCGCATTGTAAACAACGTTGGCTGGGGAAATACGCGTGTATCGCGGTCACGTGAATTAATCATAAACAGCGTGGTATTTTTGGATTCGGACGACTCAAACTTTGTACCCACATTTTTGAGTGTATTGTCCACAACAAGCGCGTTAGGGGCGGGTCCACCGGTTTCCACAGGCGGTTTTTTACCGGGAACATTTAGCAGCGATTCCTCCGTAATATATCCATCATCCGTATCACTTGATGATGTTGACGTGACGGATGAACTGTCACTATCATACGCTGCATAACTTGTTCTGTTCATCTGTCCTTACATTTTCAATACGTTTTAGGTATGCCTAAAACCAGCGCACGATTTAGAAGAAAGAACCGCAATGTCATTTCTTACAACGAATCCAAGTCCGTATATTATCAATGTCCCAGAATTCCAAAACGTGATTACAAGTGCCACGGGTGCGACTGCATCACTCACAACGTCGGTAAGCGATTTGTTGACCTATTTGGATACTGCCACAGGAGCCCTTTCCGTTGCAACAATTGGCAGCAGTTCAAACGGGAATGCAGTGACTGTTACTAGCGATTTGAATTTATCCAATGCATCGCTACAATTCAATAGTGCAACATCATTAACAAGTAATAGTGTAAGTGGTAATCCGTATTTGGCACTCCAGGTACAAAATGTAGAAGGTGCACGACTGACGCCTACAGGATTGGGTGTGGGCGTCGCCGCACCAATCACGCGGGTGGATTTGGACGGCGGGCTGCTTGTACGAAACGGAAATGTAACAATAAGCACAATGGGTGCAGCTGTAACACCCGCAATTGGAAATCTAGTGGCAGATGGCGATTTGTATGCAAACGGAGTGTTTTATCCGTCGGACCCAGCACTCAAAACGGATGTACAATTGTACGATGCCAAGGACCTGCCTACGACCGTACAGTTTCGGTGGAAGTCTACTGGTCAACGTGATATTGGCGTGCTTGCGACCGACGTGGAGCGCATTGAACCTGCGTGTGTGTCACGGTCGCCAAATGGTGTTATGAACGTGGATTATGCAAAACTAGTCGTACTTTGCTTGTCGGAAATACGGCAACTGCGGGCACAAGTGTCGGTTATGCAAAACGAAATACAGGCATTGTGTGCGCAATAACCACAATAGGAAATCCGAGGGATATAGTAAAATGAATTTGGAGACAGCTGCAGGATTTTTGGGAGAAAACTCCCGATATTTTGTGGATGTGTATAAATTATACGAATTTACAGATTCACAATTATTGAAGGATTATTTGGATTTTGTAATTCACGAACCAGTCGAATGGATTCGTGGATTTCCGTCCAAGTTACGCGCAAAAGGATCCTTTGCAAAACCCAAGGCTGCTCTCATCAAGCTTTTAAAACGTACTGAAGTGGTTGACGCACTAGGCGCATCCTATATTAAAAAAGTGCACGACATTGTGTGGAACACATTCAAAAAGCACGGCGATGAAATTTTAGAAGTTCGTATTCAAAAGTATGGCCCAACGGCAGATGATATCACAATTGTGGAAACACCGCACATGTTTATTGAAGAATCTTCCGTGTGCGGCGATGATGTTGAATCTGTGCATTCCGTAAAGTTGCCTCACAGGCCGCAACCACAACCGCAACCGCAGCCGCAAAATACGGTGGTGTCACGACTTTCCGCAGATGCCAAATTAGCAATCGTTGAAAACGCACTGCGACAACTTGTGAGTGGATATGCACCAGAAGTCCAGCAAGTAGTTACAACTCTTCTTGACGCCGTGATTTCTGCTTAGAACGTTTTTGTTTCAATGTTTTCTTTGTTGGTTTTATGTACGCTGCACAGAGTTTTGGACATAAAACCTTTTTTGGCCATTTGTATTGTCGTTGCAAACCGCTTGTATGCAACATAAGTTTTGCCTCTGCATCCTGTTCTTCAATTGTCATATTGTCCAGTTCCAACTTTTCACTGATATAGATGTGGCGCAATAATGATACGCCCGTTGCCCGACCAAATAGGTCAGTAAACGTAGTCATAACAAATCGTGAGTACGTGTTATTTTTTGTCATCGGTTCACCGTTGTCTTTCCGAAACAAATAATCACGCGGCCAACGTTTTAAACTTGTTTCTAAATCTCGAACAAGCGCTGCTGGCAGCTCTTCTTCGACGGTACGATAGTGTTTGCTTGTTTTGTACATATTCATAACTAAATAGCTTGAACCAGCGGATGGTTTGCGCAATACAATGTAGTTTTGGTCTTTGTGTTGCGGGTCGGCGTCACGAATGATTCGCACGGCACCTAAATCGGCACGTTTGGGGCGCAGGTGAACCAGTATGCTTAACAATAGAAATTGCATGCTGCTACGCTCCGATGTGTGTGGAGTGCCATCTTTTGCCAAATCGCGGTATTTTTTCTCGATTTCCTCGAAACTTGTATACTTTTCAATCTGTTTGTCTTCGGGTTCAGACCGACGAATCTTGGCATCCTGATGTTTTGCCAAATCGTCATGAAGTTTCTTCCAGCGTGCGCCAACATCCGCGTGTTTTGTATGAAGTTCCTCATCTTCGCGAAACAAGACTAAAAATGTAGTCAACATATTTTTGCGGGTGGTTATACTTGGATACGCTTCTTGAATCACGGGGTAGTGTTTATCCGGATCCATCAACATTTGAAGTATCGGTATATCAAAATGCTTTTGTAAGCTCCGCAGACGACTCAAATAATTATTTCGCGTTTTTTCATTTGGATACACGCGTTCAAAAATCGCAGTAATGCGTGGGTCCATCCTATATCGGGATATGAAAAAATGAACGTATGGGACAATTGCGTTTGCAATTATAAAATGTCACGATTTATACGAATGGGCACAAATTGCATTGTGAATCTTCAGAATGTAACAACAATCACACAGACTGCAAACAAAATTAAAATATACTATAATGTATCTAGTGGGGGTATATTTCACATAATGGGAAATGGGGGCGGCGGTTCAAATGTTGAACGTGATGAGTTTACGTACAACTCGGATGCCGATGCGAAAGCGGTATTCAATGAAATCCTAAAGTTCGCAAATTCTGACAAAAATTGAAACAAGTGCGTTTACATTTATAGAAAGTGTTTACCAGCAATATGGATAACGCGCGCGTTCTTGATTTACTTTTCCGAGACCGATGTATGTCGGTCTCAAGTTCCAAAAAAGAGGTGATTGCTCAAGTATATACCATACTAGATAAACATACCTTTTCCGTTTCAAATTCCGGCAACGTGTGGACAATTTGTGTGCGCCCAGGCAAAGAGCATGACTATGAGGAAATTCGCAGGATGATGATGCTTCCAACCCGTGGACGTACAAAGAGTCGTTAAGCGGTCGTGCGATGTTCAAACTTCAATGCGGTTTTCAGCACACGATTGAGCACATTTAGCTGGGTTGGACTGGGTACAGCACGACCGGATTCAATTTCGCGCATTGTGTGCTGTGGGAAATTGCATTGCTTATCCAGGTCACCCTGTGACCATTTTTGTTCCACGCGCTTTGCAATGATTTGCTGACGTGTTTCGGAACTTAGAAATCGTGATGAAACCGGCAGGTCTTCGCGGTCAGCACGGTGCTGCTGAACTTGTGCGGCGGACTGCTGGTTTTGCGCAGAACCGCCGTTCGCAGCAGGCTTGCGACGACCACGAACAGTAACTGTTTGCCAATCTTGGAATTCGGACATTTTATAGTTCAAACAAAAATCAAGTCATCGCGTCAAATTTTTACCTCATCATCAAGCGCGTGTTGCCGCATGCACTAAATCCGGATTGGGACCTTCAGTTTCTTCTGCACCGCCCGCAAATTCTACAGGGGCAGTATATCCTGTGGGGTCGCCATTGCACGCCACATACACATTTTTATACATCCCAGATACATTTGTAGAAAAGCCCCCGTAAATCCACGCAGACACCGTCGGCTTCATCAAATAATCCACATTGACGGCCACATTGTCTTCGTCGCCAACAAAACGACTTGAAATCAGATTATAGGAAGGCGCAACATCACTAATCACCAATGTTGGGATTTTCAGATACTGAAAGTATGATATGCCGGCTTCAACTGCGGCACGTTGCTCATAAAAGTGTCGATTTGCGACAGGATTGCGAAGTGAACAACCAACGATTCCAACGTGTTCGTGCGCAAAATAATGTTTGGCTTTTTTGCGATGAAGTGCAGTTACATTTTCAAATGAGCACGGCGTTTCTGAAAGATGGAAAACATGTTTCCACGTTTCAGAAGCATATTGTAAGAATTCTTTGGGCGCATCGCACGCGATTGCAAGATAGGGTGCAATGGGTTTGAGTCCACATACGGGCCTGGCAATGTGTTGAATACGGAAAGAACGCATATTGACCACGCAGATGAGCACTGCGCCAAAGTTCATTTTTTATGTCATTCAAATATTTATTGCGGCTTGCGGATTGTAGATATCCACACGACGACCCAATTCGTGCCCACGATTGTAACCGCGTGCATTCATCAGACACAATGGACCGCCATACGGTGCACGCCACCGCACAGCACGATGACTGTGGCCGCAAATCCATGCGCGTACATTTGGCATCAGTAAATCATCGTCGTTGGATGCATAGCACGAGTGCCAGCGTTCCCCTTTATAATGGTCTTCCAACAAATGTAGCGTCGGCATATGATGCGTCACTACAATAAGGGTTTCGCCGGGTATCTGTGGTACTAATGCAGAAGCCAAAAATGCCTTGTGCAAGGCATGTAACGCGCACACGTCCGACGGATGTGTTTTTCTAAACAATGTTGGATATGCAGTATACGTGGCTTTGTAATCTCCCTTTTTACCGGCAATCTCATCCCAAATACCAGGGTCAATCGCGGACCAAAGTGTTGCACCAACAAATCGTATACGCGTGTTTGGTACAACATAACTTGCACCATTTTGTAAATACACTACGTTTTGGAAGCGTGACGCAACATGATAAATATGCGCATCGGTTTCAATCATACTGTGCATTTGACCCGGCTCACAATAGTATTCGTGATTTCCGCTCACAAGTATAACCAAGTACCAATTGCGACTGCACCAAGCCAAAAAAGCACGATACAGTGGGTCCCATGCACTGCATATATCACCGGCGATTACTAATATGGGTGCCACAGGCGTTACAAATGATTCAAATGGCGTTCCTTTGGGGAAGTCGTTAATGTGTAAATCACTTGCATATTGGATGCGAACCATACCTAATACATTCACTGGCTTTTTTATTTAGACCATGTAATCACAATATAACAACCTGCATATGCGCGCTCAAACTGTAGTTGAATTTTGTATCCATTCAACAATTTTTGCACAATATACATCATCCGTTCCAAATCGTACGGAAATGTTTGGTCCTTTAGCAGCATCCATTTTGTACCTGCGCCATCTGGCGCATTCAAAACAAAGGCGCTTAGCATTGAAGACAATTGCATATGTTTCCGAAATGTATACAGATCCGTCTCATCGTCAGTTAACGGAAAAGAGAATAATTGTTTGAACCAAAGACGTACTGCCATTTCTTAAAAACTTAAAAAAACACATAGAATACAAATCAATTTTACTCGGATAGGAGCGGCTCCAGCCATACATTTTGCTCATCAATAGGAATGCTGTATTCCACAAACAGTGAGCGCGCAGCTGCTTCGCGTTCACCAAGTGGACGCGCCGCAAGTGCAGCAATCTTGTTCTGGAAATGCTCACGAGGTGGAGTCAGGTCCAGTTCTACCGTGTCGTCAAAACCCTGTAGGACATTAATAAGACGCGCCATTTTTCCATTTGTACACATTTTGCGCCCGTCTAGGACTTCCTGTGCAAGTCGTACTACCAGGCCGCGTTTGTACTGGTGATTGCGAATAATGGCCCACACGTGGTCCAATACATCGCCGTACCCTGTTGAGAATGCCTCCACATTAAAGTAATCGTGATCCAGTGTCATTAGGGTTTTATCTTTGGCCTCGCCGTTCCAACGAATGAGTTCCGTATTATCAAATGCTGTATGAATTTCCTCCAATGTGGCTTGACCTTCACCCAGTGGAACTGCAAGCAATGTACGAATTGCCCGTTCCGTTGTGGCCTGAACACTGGAACGGTGTACACTTTGTTCATCGTTGGCAAATGCCGCTAGGTTAATACTGCCTTCAGGGTCGCGCTGAAAGACTACGGGCCGCTCACGCAGGTCCTGTTCCAGTTGGGCTTGGGCGGCTGCACGACGCGCCGCGGCTTCCGCCTCTAAACGACGAATCTGTTCAGCTTCTGCGCGACGACGCACCGCAGTTGAAACAGATGGCGCATACACATCATTGCGTGGCAGTAGCCTTGAAAGCGGTCCAAGGTCTCCATACGCTTGAAGTGCATCTGTAAGAGCCTGTAGGACCGCCGTACGTTCAGCCTCTGGCACATTTTCATACTCATCGGCTTCTGGATGACGTCCCTGTGTAAGATACAACAGGGCCGTTGTTGCACGAATCAGTGCTGGAAATCCATCGTGACGCGGGCTAATATTTTTCAGACAATGATATGCATACACCGGCGTGTCATTTATACCCTCCCTTTCCCATCGCTGAATCCAGAATTGCATAACTTCAGATGTATGCCGTGTAATATTTGTAACATTCATAGACGGCGCGGCTGCAATGGCCGCGGCTGCTTCGTCGCGCTTTCGCTGTTTGCGCTCATTAATCATCTGTTGGTGTCGTGCAGCCGCCAGTGCTTCCGCTGCAGCACGCTGACGCGCCGTTTCGGCAACAGCGACTTCGTACCGTGTCTTGAATTCGGCGTCTGACTTTAGTCTGCTTTTGAAGTGCACACCGCAGTGCCCTTCAAACATATGACCGGACTTTTCACATCGGACGCCGGTGGATTTTACGGTTGCAATACATTGTTCCATGTTTACGTGTGTGATGTGTGGTCTTTAGGACGCCCGAGACGTCAATTTTTTTGAGGGTGCCGCCACTAAACCCAATAACAACCGCCTTCCACTGCCGCCGCGCCACTTGGAATTTCATCCAGCGACGGCACAACCCACGCATCGTTAAAAAATCCTGAAATAACATTGTGAGTTTCCCAGCGTCGACCGCGGATTCCAAACAATATTTGCGTTGCCCCGCCCATATGGATTGCTGAAATTCCAGCGAATTTCAGCACTGCACAAATTGGCAACGAAAGCGCTCCACATCCAACAATTGCCACGCGTGCACCGCTTTTAATCACCTGCTCTACGACGGAATTGACTGCATCTTTCCAATCACGCAGTCCAGCCGGCCACGCGCCTGCAGCCGATGATAGACCAGGCCCGTATCCTGCACGCACGGGCACACATATAGCCGATTCATCCCATAGCTGTTTGGATTTCCAGACCGCGCCACGGCGCGCCCATTGCCGACCTATGCTGCCCGCAAACGGCGATACCACCGCAAATTTCCCACGAATTTCTTTAGTCCATGCGCTGCAGGTTTCATAATACGGTTCCAGCGAGCGCAACTTGCATATAAAAGCATCGCGACAGATTGTTTGAAGCACAGTGCGTTCTTCTTGCGGCGCAACGGGATTCCATGCCGCCATTACATCCATTTCGGGTAAATAGTTATATATCACGTCTCGTGCCCAATCATCCACCGTTTCATCGGTGGCTGGCCATAATCCCGCATTTACACACATATGGCGACGAATGTGTGTAAGATACGGATACGCTGTGCTGGTCTGACGCCGTGCTAGAAAAAACCAGATTGCATCCAATTCAGAGGTTCCAAGTTTGCCCGCGGCAAACGGCACGCCGGTCCGCAACAATTCGGCGATTTTGTTAGAACCTGCAGTTTCATCGTGAACTTCCATTTTCTAGTGTATTTATTGGTTCGGCGGGTTTAGGCGCTGCAGCGGCGGTTGCCTGAGCAAATCGCCGCAATGCTGCTTCCGCTGCCAATTCGCGTGCCGAACGTCCAGCAGGCATATCACCTCCTAAAACGCGCCCTGCTGCTACTGGTGGTGCAACAACCCCCATAGGCGGCCCTGGAAGTTCGGCCGCAATGGGTGGCGGCGATTCAGGCAGCGGTGGTTGCGGAAGGGGCATATCAAGTGGAGGCATCAAATCCAGTTCGATTTCACAGTTCCGAATACACAATGGCTCGTCGCTAGCAGGATTAAGCTGCATAATATCAACCTGCATACAATGAAACTCAGGATTCAGATGTGATGGACCCACCCATAGCTTTATGGTTTGTCCTGGAATCAAACAGCTATAACGTTCAAATGCATCTCGAAGATACACTTGAGCGTCATCTGCTTGTACATGGTCGGATGTATGGGGCTGAATTGTAAGACCTGTGCACAGATTTGGTTCAAAGTGGTCAACCGTAACAGTATCGTCGCCGTCCAAGCGGGCAACCATCCATCGTGGGACATATAGCACGTCATCGCTTTCGTGATGCATATCCTGGACAGACCCCACGCTGTATTGGCCAACGCGATTTTCAAGACGTGCCAACATTGCGACTCCAGGTTCAGATAGCATTACCCAACGTTCAAACATCCGCTTTGGAACCCATATACGGTCTGAACATTCATATTCGTGAATTTCCTCTTCTGTGAGAAATTCGCAGAAGAGGAGTGGCAATACGCGCATTTTATTGTATACAAACCTGTCAAGAATCGTCTGGCTTTTCATTTTTTTCACATGGTTGCATTCCGCGACGGGCCGCCGCCTGTATGCGATGCAGTGCGGCCGATGCACATTTGTGTGCGGCAGTTTCATTTGGATCGCCACCCGAACCTCCAACAAGGCGTCCAACACCTTCAAATGCATGGAATTGCTCAATTAATGTTTTGCCCCGTTTTTTGTGCCGCCAGCCGCGTATGAAAAAGAACGGAATCTTTGGGTCATCGTTTTCCTCCAACGGTTCTTTGACAAGGGGTGGTGCAATTTCTAATTCTACATCGCCTCCATTTTGAACAAATACAGTTGTATATTTTTTGGGCGACAGTCCTTTGATACTTACAAAATGCATTGTATCGCCCATAAGCAATGGAATGCGTGTATCCACGGTTAGCGAATTATAGGATATAAATGCCTTGTTTATGATGCTTTCCCATTCTGGTATAGTTTGGAGTGCCAGTGTATTTGGCTGAATCAAGATTTTTGTACACCGTTGTATGCCTATTTGCGAAATACTAATGTTGTCCACAATACTTAGACTATAATACATCCAAGCGGGCACGTATATAATATTGTCGTCATCATGTAAACTAAATACAACGCCGGCAATTGACTCGTCAGCACTGTTTGAAAATTTAAGTAGTATAGCACCAGGTGCAAACGTTACAGAATTGAAGAAATTACGACATAAAAGGATGCGGTCCGAACATTCATAGTTACGCAATTCTTCTTTTGGAATATGATTACAAAGGAAAAATGGTTCCAAGCGAATCATACTTCATCGCCTTCTATTGGACCGAGTTTTTTGTTTACGGCTTGTGTTGCGTTTACGACGACGCGTTCCGCCATTTCCACTAAAGGGCGATGCGCCACTATTGGAACTCATATTGGGCATTACCGATGATGTGTTTGGCAAAATGGAACTTGATGATGTATTGGGTAAAATGGAACTTGATGAAGACGTATTTGGCAAAATGGAACTTGATGAAGACGAACTTGGGAACCAAGAATTTGAAGATGATGAACTTGGGAACCAAGAACTGGAAGGTCTACGATTATATATATAGGTTGTGCTTGGGCGATCGTACCATCCTCTGCGTCCACTATCGCCAAAACTAAACAATGAAAACGAAGATTGTGATGAACCGGGCCACCATCCGCTACTTGATTTTTCCTGACTAAATAACTGTCCCATCTTTTCTGGGTGTATAAAATAGAAGGATGCGCACACGACGTCGTCAAAGGCAGCGGATTCGTGGAGGGTCTGTTGAAACCAACGTGGTTGCAGACACAAATGTGTATAATGAAGCACAGGCAGCTGCTCCACAAAAAGCCTATAAACTTACACCATTGTGCCAATGTCCTGATCCAAATTCGGGCAAACCGTGTAAGAAACCTGTAGTACAAGACACAGTGTTTTGTGAAGAACATCAGAATTGTCCATTTGCCCCACGAAACGGATGTGAAAAACCGTATCGTCCAGAGTTATATAACAAAGACCCGTCGGTGTACAAGTCACATAATTGTTATAGCTATGCAATGAGCGTCATTGACAAACGAAACATTGAGGCCTGTAAGAAAAACGGTAATAAGAATTGCAGACAGTTTTTTCATCAGCCCGGTGCGTTGCACGGCGATCGGTTTGCATTAAATGCAGTGGAGCGTCGTAAATGCGGTGTTGTGGAGAATCTGATTATGAAAGATGTGCCAGAAGTTACACAATCGTCCTTTTATGAGAAGTGCCCAATCAATAAATACAAGATTGCCCTTGTGTCTGATGACGGTGAGGATTACCATTTTTACAAACAAGATGCGGATGGATATTGGAGTCATAAGGACGGTTCCAATAAAGTCAAGCGTTATGATGCGTTAAAACAACCCATCTTCAACCCACAAACTGCTGCACGCGATTATCGTTGGCAGGGAAGCGACCTCAATTACGAGAGCTTCTGCGGGTTTTATTGCGTCCCTGGCGACCGTGAAGTCCCTTTAGGACAAGGCGGCGCCTCACAGAAGAATCAGAAGATGGCGGGAGGGTCGTGGACGGACCATCCGTCTGCGACTGCACGTCGGCGCAAGACGGCGCGGCGCCGTCGGACGACACGTCAGCGCCGTTAGGTTCCGGTGCTTCATCTTCGGATACATCGGGGCTTTGTTCAGGACTCGATAACATACCGGGACACCATAAACGTGCAGCATTCAAAAACGTAATTCGTTTTTCGGGTCGAAATGCACACATTTTTGTCAAGAGTTCAATAAAACGACTGTGGTCTTGACGATAAAACGGAGAATGCATAATATCAGGCTCCATGAGTTCATTGTAATAACGACGCGCCCAATAAAATGCAAATAGCCAGACCTGTTCTTTTTCAGAATCAACTGGCAGCGCAAAGGATTCATATACAGTTTTGTGCAATCGTAAATTCAACAATGAGTCGATGACATCAAATGCTTCATTGTATTTCATTAGCAATTTGTATTGCGCATCATTTGACAGTTGTGTGTCCTTGCCAAGTACAAAGTGTCGTTCGGGGGCGCAAACACCATCGGGTTCCCATTTTGTATGAATAGTACAATCAGCACTTTTTGTTTCAACACACGCAAGCAATTCTTTTGTGAAGTCTTCGCGACGCATCCTGATTGAAAAGCGTTTTACAACCATAAAAAAATACCGCGCAAAAGGTAAGGCATACACATGATGGAATATTTAATATACATTGTCATAGTCCTGCTTATTGGATTTCTTGTATGGGAATATATGAGCAGCGTTATGTACGCCGAAGGATTTACGGACGGTGTTGTACCACAATTTTTTGGAAAGTATTTTCCACGTCGGTATGATGTTGTGCCAGGCCAGGACCGTGAAGCGGATGGATGGGTGCGAAACCCACGGTATTTTGAAGGCTATGTCGATTTGCAGCGACTGGGCTACAAAGGCGACTTTTGTCGTGTTGTGGAGAAAGAAGATAAGCCCGAATCACGAATTATGGCGTGTGCACTGGCGGGACAAGAAGGCCTGGATTCCCTTACATATCGTACGGAATCCGCTCGCGCAGGGATGATATTTTCACGCGATGATTATTTCCGTGATGTGGACGGCGATGGTCGTGAGGATTATGGGCGAATTGTAAAAGTCACTGCAGCGCCCAATGATGCGTGGGAAGCTCGTGCTGTGTTGGCAGGAGTCACGCGATTCAAAGAAGGCGTGGAAATAACGGATAACAGTCCACCACCAGCCATTGCAGACCTGCTTTGGTTTTACGAGGGCGCAATGGTCTGGTATCGCTGGTTCGACGATATGTTGGATTATGCAGCAAATACACAGATTCGCGTGGCTGGTGGCGCCGCAGTGGAGGAAGAGTTGCGCAAAACACGCACACTTGGCTTGCCACTCAATCGTGTGCCCGCGGCATCCGAAGACGTCAAACAGGCCGCTGACCAATACGTCAAGATTGGTGAAAATGCCGCATTGGAATTTGACCACATTGTCCAACTTCGTAACTTGCGTGCTGTCAGTGTATGGGCATATTTTGACGAGTTTACAAACAATGCACGCATCTTTGATTTTGGAAACGGCGCAGGCAAGGACAATGTATTGTTGGGCATTCAGGGTTCTGGAAACACCAACAGTGCATTTGGAAAGATGAATGCACGCCCACCGGCAAGTGCGGCGGTTTGCAATGCTCGTGCGGCACCTGAAATGTCCCCACAACTCTTCCAAAAAACCACGGATGCCAATGTGGATGAATGGAGTTGCCCTGGACCCGAACCTATGGATTCCACATATCCTGAAGACGACGCATCCGAGGATGCGCAGGAACCAATGGCAGATTTATTGTTTGAAATCTGGGATAGCCAACAGCGTCAAATGACGATGCGTGTCTTAAGCGTGATTCCTCGGAAAAAATGGGTACATATTGCAATTACCACGACAGACAATAAAAGTTTTAGACCCACCTGGCACGTATATGTAAACGGCAAAAAAGTTCACGAACTGTTGGATGGCCATATGCCACTAAAATCCTATACAACAAACAATTATATTGGTCGCAGCAATTGGGAAGGAGTCACAAGTCAGTACAATGACGCTGACCAACGATTCCGTGGTGCACTGTTTGATTTCCGTCTGTATCGTGCACCAATGTCGGCCGCGAAAATCACACGCACCGTGGAATGGGGCAAGGAAAAGTTAGGCCTTCTCGGTGATGCCAAGTAATTCGTGCACAACGTCCCAAAGTTTCATTGCAAAGAGTGCATAGAAATACGGATGCATTTCGTGCGGTGTCATTTTATTCCAAGCAAACGTATTGTCTAGCGGCTTAGCCCGTATGTTTTGCACGGCAGTATTAAAGTTTTCCAATACTGTGATATCATATGTATGGGCCACAGGGTCGCCCGTGACGTGCGACTCAATGCATGCAAATAGTTCGGCCTGTAAATGGTTCAAGTATGTGTCTATTTTATAAATACGCATACTTGATTCAATTGCCCATACAGCATGTTCTTTTAACGGTTTCACAATACGTGCCATTGGATTATTGTGAATACGTTCATTAAAACAATGATAAACTTCTGTTATGAATTTCAGACGCATATATGTACGCGCAAGCAATCCAATATAACTGTCTGAAACTACATGACCACTTACAGATTCATAACGACCGTGTTTCTTCTGATAATGCTGGATGATGTGGTGTCCATAGTTGGGTGTTCCACGAAAGAATACAAATTCAAGTTCATCGTTTGTGTAAATATCACAATCCGCATGGGGAAACTGAAAGTTTTGTGCCTGATTTAGCACATAAAAGTCGTTGTTCATTGCCACACTGCGTACTACACCACGTATTCTTCAATTTTGCAATAACAAACCAAAAATTTTTTGTTTTTTTGGGAGCACACGCTCTTTTGCAGATGTTTCTATTTTAGGGCGGCAGCCGGCCAGCAAGCCGGATTATAAGAAGTAGTGTGCGAAGCCGTAGGTGGAGGCCATTGCCCAGACCATTGCAACCTGTGCCATTGCCTGGGGGTGGAAGTTGATGAAGGCGGTGACGAAGAGAGCCAGGCAGATGATGTGGAAGACCCCCCACAGGCTAGAGTGACCAGGGTGTCGTCGTTTCAGCGCCACCTCGTCCTTGTAGTTCAACCAGGCGCAGTGGGCCCAGATGTAGAGGATGCCCGCAACCAGGGCACCCGCGAAGAGCTTGGTCTCGTGCTTGAAGATGAAGCTGAGGACGGGGATGGTGAAGAAGTACAAGCCGGTCATGAGTGCCGCCGATAGAAGCAGCACCGCCGTGCCAAAGGCAAGTACACCAGTCGCAGTCTTTGGAAAGGAATCGTTGGAGGAATACATTTGGAAGGTCCTGAAAGGAAGGAAGGAAGGCCTGGAAGCTATGTGGGGGTTTTGACCGCTCTCGGTATTTCCGCGCCACACAAATTGACTTAAAATATTCGAATATTCAATTTTTTTTTCAGATAATAACCAGCGACCATAGACATTTTGTAAAAAATTGAATCGTCCCTTCGGGAACCAACGGTTTGGCGTCGCTATAATGAACATCTGCCAAAACTGTAAATTTATGAAGGGCATTTCCAAAGTCCACGATGACGATGGATGCCCACTTTCCAAATCCATTCTTTGCCGTCGTTGCCATTGCTATGGTCATCTGACAAGTAACTGTTCGGAGCGTTGGACGCATTGGGAGCGCCCAACGACTCTGGAAGAGTTAATTCCTATTGATGTGCGTCAGCGTTACAATATTCAGACACACACTCGTATGCATTTTGAACAGCCGCGTGGTGCAGATGGCACCCATACTGAATTGCACTATGGTGCGGAAGTCATTATTCCAGAAAATTATATGGAGTTAAAGGACTTTGTGGAGCGCCACAATATCAAGGTTGAAAAGGTAACCAAGGAATCGCGTACAAATTGCATCAAGGCAATTAACGAATGGGGGATTGCTCACGGATATCGCATTGTGATGCAACTTGAAGCGCCTCAGATGATTTCCGTGTAAAAATCTTCATCCTTGGTAAATGGTATCTTTTTCTGGACATACAAGACGCCGTCGTCAACGACTGGGTTCCATTCCAAACGCAGCAACTGTTGCATTCAAACAAAACATTAATAGCCCCTATGTATTGCTGAATGCTGCAACCGCTAAAAAATATATGTTGAATAAATCCGACCCAATATTTCATGGTGGACGGACCCAGCGTCGTCGGCGGACAACCCGAAAAAATTGAATATTGAAAATTCATTTTTTCGATATTCGGCTCCCAATTAATTTCCAGCGTGCTTTGCCAACACATTTCCCCGAGTTTCCTTCCTTCCTTCCTTTCCAAATGGCCCTTTCCGTTCCATTTCCCGAGTTCAGTTACCATCCTCACCAAGAAGAGGCTGTGCGTTGGATGATGCAGCGTGAGGTGTCACGTGCAGAGTTCGTGCGCGGCGGAATCTTGGCGGATGAGATGGGATTGGGCAAGACTTGGATGACCATCGGTCTCCTCTTGAACAACCCCGTGCCCGAAACCCTCCTGCTTGTACCACCTGTGCTCCAGCCACAGTGGGTAGAGGCACTGACGCAGTCCGGCATTTCCGTGCGCGTGCTGGTTCCAGTGGCCAAGGGTAAAGCCGACAGCCCTTGGAAGCTGCATCCAGGCACACGCCCAGAGATGCAGGTAACGATTGCAACCTACACGCGTGCGACCAACAGCATCGCGGTCGTGGGCGCGCAGGCATATGACCGCATTGTGTGCGACGAGGGTCACGTGTTCCGGAATGGTGACTACACCAAATCGTACCGCGCCCTTATCACCATCGTGGCCGCGCGCCGCTGGATTCTGACCGGCACGCCCATCCAAAACAGCATTGTGGATTATCGCAACTTGCTGCTTTTCCTGGGAATGGACAAGGATGAGTACAAGCGCCATCGCCCCGCAGAGATTGCCGCAGTCGTGATGATGCGGCGCACTGTGGGAATGGTGCGCGATGCAGTCCCCACGATGCCCACAATCCCGCCAGCGCATATGATTCACGCCGTGGAGATGCCCGAGGGCAGCGAGGAGGAGCACGTGTTTGGACAACTTGTGGGTCGCTTTCAACAGGCGATTAACAATTGTCTGGACGGCCTGCAGGTCCTTGAGCTCTATATGCGCATCCGCCAGTTTCTGTCTCATCCTGACATCTATGTGCGGGCAATGAAGAAGAAGTTTGGCGAGCGCTATGGGCGCGAGTCTTGGGAGCACACGGCCAGCAAGTATGAGGCGTTCAAGTCCTGGGCCGAGTCGGCCGAGAAGAAGCCCACGATTGTGTTCACCACGTTCCGTGCAGAGGGTGATTTGGCCGAGACTGCACTGCGCCGCGCGGGCTACAAGGTGTGGGGCATCCGCGGCGGAATGACGGAAGCCCAGCGCGACGGTGTTCGCACCGAGTCAGCCGCTGCCTGTGCAGCAGGCGAGCACGTGGCGATTGTCATTCAGATTGTTGTTGGCAGCGCCGGACTCAACCTACAGCACTGCAATCGCGTGGTCTTCCTCAGCTCCCACTGGAATCCCACAATTGTGGACCAGGCCATTGCGCGGTCATACCGCATTGGACAGACCGCAGACGTGGAAGTCCACCACTTCTTGATGGCCGATGGCGCCGAGCGCAACATTGACCGCATTATGGCGCATCGCCACGGCGCAAAGCGTCTTGTTGCGCTCAGTGTGCACGACAAGCTGTTCTGCGACTCGGCCGCAGACCCTGGCGCAATTATGAGCGTGCTTGATTCTGTATGCCCTCCTGAGTACGAAACGGAGGAGGCCGACGCCAAGGCAGCCGGTGCGGTAGCAGAAGCTCTTTAAACCCCCCTCTCCTCCACCACCACTCCCCCCGCTCTTACCAATTTGAAAAAAAACAAAAAATTTTTCAATAACGGAAAAAATTGAAACGTAACTTTTTGCAAAACGCAATTGTTGTGTCGCCCACGAAAATGCGTTTCCTCCTAAAACTTTCCATTCTATTGTTGGCATTCCAGGTTGTCTTTGGTAAGAGTTATTACCAAAGACAGCAAGAAAAAAAACGCAAGGCAGCAGCCATGCAGGCAGCCGCAGTTGCAGAGGCAAATCGACAACTGCGCAATTATTGTAACGTTGCCGAAAATTTCAGTGAAGCACGATGTGTGACGCTACGAGCGTTTGATGCCGCTGCCGAAGAAGCTCGCAAGGTAGCAGCAGAAAAACTGGCACAGCGAAAAGTGCATTGTGCATCAAATACGTACGAATTAGGTTGTATTCACGAGTTTGGTTTACCTAAACCTTGGAACTATATTCTTCTCGTGATAATATCGATTCCAGTGTTACTAGCGCTGTGTTCTGTTTGAGTCTGCGCGCAAAGTAACGCATCTAGAAATTGTATACAACGGTAGGTATGTCCGAGGACAAAAAAGAAGACAAAAAAGTGTTGCGCGAAGTGCGCGATGCCATTGTGGATGGCATTGTATCATTAACGCGCATACTATTATTTTGGATACCCGGTGATGATGCAGCGCGTGGAAAAGCTCTTATGGCTCTGCATCCATTTTTGGGTCTGATTCCAATGGCACTATTTTTTGTATTGGAGCGCCGAAGTCCATGGAAAATCATTATTGCATTTGCAGCAATTGTTGTGGCCTCCAGTCAGTGGATTTTCCGTGGTTGTGTGGTGACTCGTGCAGAACAGAAATTAACAGGCAGTCAGATTACAATCATTGATCCATTTTTAAGTATGTGTGGTGTTGCAGTGAATCGCGATACCCGCATCATTTCCACAATTTCAACTGGAACAGCCCTTTGTATTATACTGGTCTGGGCTGCATTTTGTGACATTTTTTAGGAAAAATTGAAATGTAAATAATCAAAAATACAAATGTGTGTCCAGCTCCTTCCTTTCCTTCCTTCCCCGTTCATTCCTTCCATGGCATCACGTATCTTCCTTTACCGTATGATGACAGACGCGGGTTGTGCACCCAACATTGATGGCGGTGTGTGCACGCTTGCAATCTGTAAACCTTCCATTCGCAGAACGGCAAACGTCGGCGATATTGTAATCGGGCTCCGCGCCCGCAGCGGCGAGCTTGGGCGTCTTGGGCCGCACGCCGAGGATTCGGTTTTGTACGCGATGATTGTCACGCGGAAAATGACATTTGCCGAGTACGACGCGTATTGCACAGCAGATTTGCCGATGAAGATTCCAAGCGACGAGTACCCAATGGGCGATTGTCAGTATACGGCAGATGGCACACAGCGACCAGGTCCTCACAGCCCAGCCTTGATTCCCACGGACTTGAGTGGCAAGTACGTGCTGCTTTCAGACCCTGGGCATTTCTGGTACCGCAAAGACCCAGTAGGTCACCGACTGACGCCTGCATTGGCGTCTATGCTAGAAGTCGAAAAGGTGCGCCGTGGCCACTGTGTGCACACGTCAAATGCATTGGTTGTCGATGCACTCAAGGCGTGGTGCGCGTCGTTCCCGACAACAAACGTAAAACAACATAAACGCAAGTCCAAGTGCACCTAAACATCTGACACATCGAATTGTTAGAAATGTCAGAAGATATACATCGTTTTGTGGACCGTTTGGTGGCAAAGGAGCCTGGAGCTCCTGGCAGTATTCAATTAGAAGTCGACACGGATGGTGATGCAGCGGCCCTTTTTGAAGTACTACTTTTGATTATGACTGAAGTCTTGAAAAAATGGTATGCACCTCCTATTAGTGTGGGCCGCATAAGCCTTGAAAATTTACAGCGTCTTACAGCCTATTTTAAATCATTTAATATACAGTTTGAACTAACACAAGAACCATTACCGCCTGTTTGTGTTCTTCATAATCGCGATTATTTGAACGAAACTGAGTTAACGCAAATGAAATTTCAGATGACTTACGAAGATAAGTTGTATACTGTGCGTTTTTCCAACATTTGAACTGCGTAATGGATAGAAAGCACAGTCGACACGATTAAAAGAACGCGATATACGGTGCCATGTGTTCGTAACAAAAAGTAGATTGACAAAAGTGCAATTAACACTGCCGACGCGGTTTGAACCGCCCACGCACGCGATTCGTCTGGACGCATGGCAAATCCCTCGCGCATACGCGGTGTTGGTGATATGTCATAGCGTGTATCCGCGTGTGCTTGGTTTTCCAATAGTTTGGCGGTGCGTGCAACATTTTCGGGGTGCGAAGGGTCATCTTTTGATACATTGCCGGGTACCGGCATACGTGTATCAAAAACAAACGTCTGTGTTGACATCTTTAATTATGATGATGTTTATTTGCGCGTGTTGCGACGACGACGTGTGTTGCGACGACGGCGGCGTGCACCACCAACGCGTGCTTGTGCGCTGTAGTGTTGATTTGAAAGAGGCTGTGCAACATACGGGCTGAAACTGGCACCGCTGTTATCCGCAGGACGTTGATGGTAAAAGACATCGGGGTGTCCAGAAATACGCGCAGCTTCAACAGCTTGTGCATATTGTGTGGCAGGGAAGGGTGACGATGCCCATGCACCGGTGGATTGTTGTGCAGTATAGAGTCCTCCATTTGCAAGGGGAGGCGGCGCCTGTGTGTTTGCAGACCAGGCAAGTGCCCCCGGATACTGCGCCCATTGACCCCATGATGTCACGGGTAACACATCACTAAGACCTGCGCCGCGCTGACGATGACGACGAGTTGACTTGACCATCTTTGTTTAGACCAACGAAAATTAAAACCCGGCAAGTTTTCGACGGTAACTCCAAGGTCTAAACGCGGTATTTTAATGTATGAAAAGAAAGCCGCCAACGCAAATGGAACCACCCGCTCCTGTTATAAATCCTGATGAAAAACGTTCGGTGCGTGCACGTCAAATGATTGCCGAAGTTGAGACCGCACTTCAAACCCAGAACGAAGCGCAAGTCGCCGCACAATTTCCCGATTGGCAAAAGGAATTTCCGAAGCTGTTTGAAATGGTGTTGCGTCGTAATTACAGCCGCGACATTTTGAATGTGATGTTGGAACAATTTGAAAAGGTGGAACGTGGTGCTACAAGTCAACATAACGCATCGGTGGCTGTCGGGACTGTGTTGGTAGACCGAATCGTTAAGCCGCAATTGGCGGCCGCTGGCAAATCCACTGAAAGTCGGCCGGTGAAGAAATAATTTGTAAACAGCTAGCTTATTTTTTGTAGTTAATATTGCAAAAAATAATTAATATGGTAAAGTAGAAGTTATGAGTTCTGGTGAAAATCAAGCACGAGGACGATTGTCACCGTTGGATTTGCGGCCCCGGACAGAAACGTTGTCAAGCGACCCAGGGTCACCGGGTCCAAATACGCCACGTGAAGTCATGGCCGTGCAAGGAATGCCTAGAAGAGCAACACTTACAAGAAATAATAGCACGCAAAATTTTGAGGAAGCATCGGGTAATAATAATGACTTTGTTGACCCACTCAATAATAATACAAGTGTCGTGCAAAAAGCAACATCAATGAATACTAAAACTCAAAAAACCTTAAAAGTATTTGAAAAAATGTTAAATTATGTGAAAAATAAAGCGTTAATTGAATCGCGAGAAACACAGATACAACGAGAAATTGAAACATTGACTGCAGAATTGGAAGGTCTAATTAAAGTATGGGGTCAAGTATTTTCTTCAAAACTAAATAAACCGACATTGACACAAGCACAAATAATCCGCATATTGGAGAATATAAAAGCAAATATATCGGTACCTGTTTTACAATTTGAAGAAATAATATTTAATGTTTTAAATCAACCTCATACAACAGACTCCGCATTAAGAACTCAAACATATCAACTGTATCAAAAAGCCAAAGAAAATTTTTCACAAATCCAAACGGTGGAAAATGAGTTATGTGGAGTTAAACAAGATTTGGAATTTATTTCATCTGTTCTTTCTATTACAACCCCAGAAGAAATTCAAAACGTGATTGATGCCATTAAAGCAAATGCTCCACAAATGCTTGAAACCGCATTAAACGAAATTAAAAGCGGAATGAATTCTGCAGGATCGTCATTAAAGGCTGTAACGGAACGCGTTTTAAATCGAGTAGGCGAATTAAATGTGTTAAATGGTGCCAAAGAGGAAATGTTTGAAGAAAATGTAGAAGTTGCGGTTGAAGAAAAGATAATGGACAAATATGTACCCCAGAAAGGAGAATATTTGAAACAATTAAAAGTCGCATTCAGTCCGGCAGAAGGGGATACGTTACAAAGTATCCAAGCCGAGGCGTGCAGTCGATTTGTTTCACGCTGCAGAGATCAACCTGGTGCACTGATTTTGCATTCAGTTGGTTCCGGAAAAACACGTACAGGAATCTGTTTGGCACTTGGATTTCCCAAAAAACATCGTATCACAATAATTACACCTGCGGGCATTGATTCCGCATGGCGTGAAGAATTTCGAAAAGTTTGTTTATCAAAAGAGCCACGTGGCAGAAATGCGAAGTGCAATGATGAAAATCTTCAAATTTCAAATAAGTTATTTACAACTGCCGATGGAAAAGAAAGGTTATCTTTTATGAATTTCAAAACGCTGCGTTCGTTGGTCGAGTCATCTATTAAAAGAGAATCAGGAGGTGATTCTAATTCACAACAAATTTTAAATGCAGCGCACAGAGAGGTTAATGAACGTTTAAAATATTTGTTTGAAGATTCAATTGTAATTGTTGATGAAGCACATCACTTTTTATCATTTTATGAAAATGATATTGTAGGAAAAAGACTTTCAGAAGTGTTGGCAACAACGCATAGACTCTATATGATGACCGGTACTCCGTTTCAAACAAATTGGGGTGATTATGGTCGTTTAATCAATTTAGCTGCAAAACAATCGCCGGCGGTTTTGCCTGTGAGTGCAGAACAACTTCGAAATAAGTATGGATTGGAAAGTGGCGTACTTGCAACAATGGGAAGTGGATTAATGTTAACTGCAAAAAAAGTGGATTTTGCACTTAATTCATTTATGGGATTCAGAGGGAAAATATTGTCCGGTGTGACGTTGGCTGGAGTTGCTACATATTTTGGAGGGGCTGCGCTTTCAGGAGCAGCAGGCGCAGTTGCCGGATCGGCAGCATCTGCAGCTGTGTCAGGTGCGGTTGCATCCGTTGCAGCAGTAGCAAGCACCGTGGCTGCTGTGCCTCTGGCGGTCATTGGAGGAATTACGGGAAGTGTATTAATTTATAAAGGTATGATAACATTATTTTCATCTGGTTATACAACGGTATTTGGTGAAATGAATAAAACCATACCACTTGACATTGATACAATTTTAAAATTAACATCTCCATATTTGACATTTTACAACTATTCAATCACGGATAGTTATTTAAATCAAATTAAATCCGTAATTCCGTCATTAAATAACCCCACTGATGAATCGAAATGGAATAAAATTATGCTTAAATTTTACGAAAAATCTGGTTTTATTAAATCGGAACGTAATTACGTGGTAAAGAGTAAACTTCCAACAACAAATCGTAGCGAACAACCATGGTATAGTCGTTTATTTGGAACTGCAACAAATGCTGTTGGAATTACGGAATCTAAAGAAGTTACCGAACAGCGAAATAAACGACGTATAATTGAAATACAACTATTTCAATTAGGATGCATAATGTTTGATATTACATTAAATAATGAGTTTTATGCAGTAAATCCTGAAATAAATAAAATACACAAATATATTAAAGGAGATTATAGTGTGGGATTAAGCAGAGGTAAAACTCATCGAACAAGAGACGAATTTATAATAGAAATAATAGAAGAACAAATTGTAAAAATTTGTAAACAAATCGAAGACTTGGATATTTCTGAAGGTCGTTCAACAAAGCACGAAGTCGCGCCACATATGTATCGTAATTTACTTGTAAATACATTTCATATGGCAAATGCAATTCTTGCATTTGACGCTGAAGACAAAACTGGATACTTCATGACTCCTAAATTTTCAAAAAGGAAAATTGCGAAACCAAATCACATATCAGAATTGTTGAACTTTCCTCGTAAAAAGGTGGAGATTGAATATATCCCTTTTAATGATTGGCAACACGGCATTTATTTTGGAAATTGTATTGCACCAGAATTTACGTACCAACACGAATTGTTTTTAGTTGGTCGAATGACGGAAGATGATTTATATCGTTACGATGGTGGAAATGCTCAGCTGCAGGGCGAAATGACAAAACTCAAGTTTATGGAGCATATGCGAATCTGTGGCAATCTTTCTCCTGATAAATTATATTTGAAAACAATGAAAATGTCAAATGTACAAGTGTCACCCAATGCGAATCCAAACCGCACACGATTCAATGATGCCACATATAGTCAAATATTGGGTGGATGCTACAAAGGTGTTTGGCGCACGCCGTGTGAAATGGATAATTTGATGAGTGTCAAAGGTTACACATTATTTAATTCTCAAATGATGAATCTATTGGAATTGTCAAATGAAACATCTCTTAAAGAATTGCTTGACCATAATAAGGATACAGAAGTTCCACCAGGTTCGTTTGGATGCCCTAAATTCGAAACAGCCTTAAAAATTATATGTGAGGCTCGAAAGACTGATGGATATTTACCGGTCATCTATTCAAACTTTATTGACAATGGTTACAAATCATTTAGTGCATTTTTAACAAGCTTTGGGTTGAAACATATTGTTCTTGAACCAACGGACCCACAAAATGTATTTGATGCAAAAATGGATGCCGCAACAAAGATTACATGGCCTTTATTAAATGGACCTGAAAGTGATTTAGACTTATTGAAGAAATCAAATGCGCCTGTTTGTATTATTCTTCATCCTTTAATAAAAGAAGGAATTTCATTTACATACAATACAGTGATGGTTGCCATGGAGCCTGTATTTGGGGCTGGAAATCAAGAGCAAGTATATGGACGCATACTTCGTCGATTTCCAGACAGTGCAATCCAAATACCGCGTGTAACAAAAACAATCCACGTTCTTATATCAGGAAATGAACCATTAAGTCCCGACGATTCAATCCGATTGCAAACATCTGCCGTGTTAAAAAAATATTTACAAGGAATGCCCGCAGAATATCGGTTGCCCTCACTGTTTCGATGCCACATTGGAAAAGATGCGGTATTACCACCGTCAATAAAAGGCAAACTTGATAGGTTTGTTGATAAATGGAGCAAAGAAATCATAATTATACCTGAAATTAATTTGAAATGGAATAAAATTGGTATTGCAAAAATAGGTGCAAGTGTTTCAGGATATGATGCATATTCCAAACAACATGAAATTATAGTACCTGTAGCCATTCCTGCAGTAGATGCACGAGTTCTTGATAAAGTATCAGTCGATCCTTCATATATGCTTAAAAAAATTCAGACACTCTATTCTTTGCCTATATTTTTGTTTTTACCAAATCTTGGAGTTTGGTCTCGTTATTTTGGAAAACAAATAAATGAAACTACAACGCAATTGCGTCAAGGAATAACAGAAACATGGGCGCGCAGGAATCCCGCAGAAGCTTTTCAAGCGGACATGCCGTTTGATCCAAATATGATGGCAGACGGAATGGTATTACTTAATAATTCACGACAGGAAAAGGAAATGGAAATTATGTTTGAAGGAATGAATAGTTTATTTGATACAGAAGCTACATGTGCAGATGGAACACGCGGAATCGACGAAGATATGAGTTGTTCACGATTTAAATCATCAAAGAACGTTGGAACATGCATTTCTATGATTTCGGCCCGAACAGATGTTATGAATAAAACTCAAGCAGGGCGTGCAAATTTTGGGTCAATAATTGCTAAAATGAAACACAAATTAGAAACAGAAGGTGAAGATTTGCCATACAAGGAGGGTGGATTCCGCAAGACGCACAAGAAACCCCGAAAGAATCGCAAACAGAGTGTTCGTGTACACAGAAAAGGTAAACGTCAAACATTGCGAAGACAACGAAAAACATATAGAAAGTAAGAAGATTCCCGGTCATAACTTTTTTATTGGTCTGATATATTTATAAAAAGTTAGCTATAGTAGAGAATAATGTCTTGGTGGGATAAAGCAGCCGAATTCGCGTCAAGCGCCGCTTCTGCAGCTTCAACTGCAGCAAGCGTAGCCGCAGAAAAGGCTAAACAGGCGCTTGAAAGTGAAACTGCACAGTCAGCGCTTCATGGTGCAAAAAGTTTGGCGGCAAGCGCTGTGGGAACTGCAACTCAATTAGGTACACGAGCCGCTGAAGTGTATGGTGAAGAAGGAGTTCAAGGTGTTGCAAGACACGCTGCTGCAAGAGCTTCAAGAGCCGCACAAGATCTTCTTCCCCAACAACAAGCGCAACAAGACGAATCATCGAATGTGCATAATAAACCAAATAACGAACCAGAGATTGCAAATTCTCCAAATGTACATATTGCATATTATGAAAGAATGAAAAAAGCTTTGGAAGATGGTGCACAAAACAATTATGCAAAAGCTGTGCGTGAGTCAATGTCCCTTGAAGAGATTGATACGATGATAACGAAATTAGAATTACAAAAAACTCTTCCAAAGAATGAAACAAACGCAGTAAGTCCGTATACATACACAAGTGAACGGGGTGCAAATTGCAGCTCATATCCAAATATTTCATTAAACACAACACCCAGCGACGAACACAAACAATTCATTCGAAAACAGTTTAAAGGAATAAATGAATCATCGCCAAATTTTTTGGACAAAAGTGAAGGAAAGCAATATTTGGATTATGTCTTGCGAGCATCAAAACCAAAAGCCGGCGACCAACTTCAAAGCATTCAAGCGGATGCATGCAGTCGTTTTGTATCACGATGCAGAGACCAGCCTGGTGCGCTTATTTTGCATTCCGTTGGTTCCGGAAAAACACGTACAGGTATTTGTTTGGCAATGGGATTTCCCAAGAAACATCGTATCACTGTTATTACACCAACAGGTCTTGAAGTTGCATGGAAACAAGAA
>Ga0214921_10002957_pt1 | contig 26841 bp, 20 predicted proteins | sample LL1505_MetaG_FD_177992 | JGI IMG/M metagenome (GOLD analysis project Ga0214921, IMG submission 177992) | Freshwater microbial communities from Lake Lanier, Atlanta, Georgia, United States - LL-1505 | ecosystem: Environmental > Aquatic > Freshwater > Lake | place: USA: Georgia | collected... | reverse complement strand
GCATCGAGGCTTGGGTATCCATTCAGGGATGCTTAACGACAGTTTTGTTGATCTAGTCACGTCTGGCGCAATTACCAATGCGTACAAAGAAATTGACCCAGGCGTCAGCATTGCTGGAGTTTTAATTGGTACACAAAAACTCTATACGTTTGCACATCAAAATCCTGTGCTTCGGCTGTGTAATACAGACTATACGCATAGTCAATCGACATTGGCTAAACTCAAACGTTTTTTTTCCATTAATTCTGCTTTGGAAGTTGACCTCACAGGACAAGTCAATAGCGAAACTCTAGGCAGACAATATGTTGGCAATGTAGGTGGGCAAGTAGATTTTGTCCGTGCATCTGCTAATTCCCAAGGTGGATACTCCATCATTGCTTTCCCAAGCACTAGCAATAAAGGCAAAAACAGCCGAATCGTTTATCGCCTAACAGGCCCAGTCACCACGGCACGAACCGATGTAGATATTGTGGTTACTGAGCACGGATGCGCTCACCTCAAAGGGAAAACGCTCGAACAACGAGTTCTACAAATGATTTCGATTGCAGAGCCTGCCCATCAGGAATTATTGATGAAGCAAGTTCATGAAAACGGAATTTATTAAACATGACTAACAATCTTGCACCAGCAGTTTCAAGAGCCATCAGTATTTTAAAACTGCTCGCCAGCATTCCTGATTCAATGGGTGTCAATGCCATTGCTCGTCAGTTGAACATGGCACCTAGTTCGTGTTTGAGTATTTTGCGAGCCCTCACCAATGAAGGCTTGGTGCAACTCTCACCCATCAATAAACAATACTCTTTGGGATTAGGACTGCTGACGCTTGCACATGATATGCTTGGACGTAATCAATTTGCACCATTGGTCGAACCAGAACTCAAAAGTATAGCTACCCAATACGGCGCCACTGCAACAGCAGTTGAACTCGACTCACGTGAGAGAATGGTCGTGGTTGCAGTTGCACAAGCTCCTACGTTTTTACAAATCCAAGTCGGTGTGGGGAGTCGATTTCCTGCTTATATCAGTGCTACTGGGCGCTGCATTGCTGCGCAATCAGACTTGAGTGTTGCACAACTCAAGCAACGCTTTAACAGCCTCAAATGGCAATCTCCGCCAACGTTTGATCAATGGCTGAAAGAAGTTGCTCTTGCAAAAACAAAAGCCATTGGTGTTGATGTCGGAAATTATATCTGCGGCTTTACCATTGTTGCATCACTGGTTAATTCACCCGATGGTAAGCATCGCGCTATTTCAGTTGTCAGTGTTTCTGAACAATTGCAGGGTAAAAAATTATTAAGTCTTCAAAAAGATACAAAACACGCAGCCAACCTTATCAGTTCCAAAATGCGAGGTTTGCTATAGGCTAAGATTACAAAGAAGAATCCTTATTGAGCCTTGATATCAGCTGCTTTGATGAGGGTTCTCCACTTTATGGTTTCTGCAGCCTGAAATGCAGCCAAGGCTTCTGGAGAACCACCGCCAGCTTGTGCCGCTTGAGTATCGAACCAAGCTTTTACATCGGGCAGCGCCAAAACTTTGGCAATATCTGTATTAAGTTTTTGAATAATCGGCAATGGGGTACCGCTAGGGGCATACATTGCATACCAAGATGTCACTTCATAGCCAGGAAGCCCTGATTCGTTCAGCGTGGGAATCTCAGGTGCAGATTGATTTCTTTGTCCACTGGTGATGGCAATTCCCTTCATGGCCCCGGATTTGACGTAGGGTAAAACAACAGGGGCATTGTGAAACATCATTTCAATGTGGCCACCCAAAAGATCAGTGGTCATTTGTGAACTTGCTTTGTATGGTATGCCCTCCACTTTAAGGCCAGACAACATATTGAACTGTTCAGCAGACAAATGATTGGATGTGCCTGAGCCCGGATGTCCGTAACGCACTTTGCCTGGGTTTTGTTTAGCGTAAGCGATCAATTCACGTAGGTTGTTGACTGGAACGCTTGGGTGGACAACCAATAAATTGGCAAATGTACCAAGTAAGGTGACAGGAGCTAAATCTTTAACTGGATCATACGGCATTTTTTGAATCAAACTAATGCTCACCGACATGGGACCAATGAGGCCCATCAAAATGGTGTAGCCATCAGGTGCAGATTTAGCGCCTTTGTCATGGCCAATAACACCTCCCGCACCAACTACGTTTTCAATGATGACGGGTTGATTCCAGACATCCCCCAATTTAGTTGCTAACAATCGGGCTAAAGAATCGGGTCCACTCGCAGGGGGAGCTGGAATAATCATTCTGACAGGCTTATCTGGAAAACGTCCCTGAGCAAATACTAAATTCCCTGAAAAAATCGTGGTTGCCAGAAGTACTGAGGCAAGTGTTCGCTGGAAAAAAATATGTAACATTTGATGTCCCGCTTGGTTTTTGATTTATGAAACGTTGCGACAACCCTTAATGCAGTTGGCACACTGAATTTTAAAAAATCTAAATAAATTGTATATAGGGATATGCATTTGTCAACAAGATTGGCTATTCAGTCAGATGAATGATTGAGTAAGACTGCAGCTCGGGGAATACTTTTAAAAATCAAAAAGAAAATAACTATGTGCGTGATACTTTTTAATCGCTTAATGAAGTATCTTAAAACTGATTTTTACAATCCTACTATCTTCACGTCACCTGCTCAGGCCACCAAAAATGGCTGGCTTTTGGCTGCAGGTGAGCAAAGATCAATTGTCTTTTATCTTTGTGGTCTCCAATTGGGCTTATTGGCAGAATAATTGCTGTGATTGCATTTTTCCTTTGCGCTGGTATGTCAATATATTTTTTGCAAAAAACGTACCTGAATTAATTCGTCCACTGGTTTCAAGGAGGAGTAGCATGCAACAAAAATTAAGATGCTTTTCAATATGACTGACAATAATCTCCCCACTGCTTTGGAACACCTCATGCGTACGCGCCGAAGTTGCCGTGCATTTCTTCCTGACGAGCTGCCTCAAGAACTTATCGAGCGTATTCTTGATACATCACAAAGAACCGCCTCTTGGTGTAACACACAGCCTTGGCAACTGACCATCACGAGAGCTGGGGGAACGGATAGGCTTAAAAAAGCTTTATATGAGGCAGCCTCTTTAGGTGGTGCCCAAACCAATGGTTCTAGCGATATTGATTTTCCTGCTTCCTATGAAGGAATCTATCTGGAACGACGTCGCAATGCTGCGTTTCAACTTTTTGATGCGATGGGGATCGACAAGAACAATAAAGCTGAAAAGGAATCGAATGCATTAAGAAATTTTGAACTCTTTGGGGCACCCCACGTAGTGATCGTATCGGCACCAAGTGCCTTAGGTACATATGGCGCAATGGATTGTGCAGCTTGGGTATCTAACTTTATGTTAGTTGCCTTGTCCCACGGAGTCGCGACAATCGCTCAGGCCTCCCTAGCTCGCTACAGTGATCTTCTGCACCGCCATTTAAGTATCGATCAGAATAATAAAATTGTTTGTGGTGTATCTATTGGCTTGGCTGATACTGCTCATCCTGCAAACAACTTTCGCACCACACGCGCGACGATTGACAACTATGTCAAATGGGTAAACATTTAAAGCTTAACTTAACTGAACATTTTTTTGAAATTGAATTGAGTCTTTAATTAAGGTCTAACTTTGGTCTTAACTGGATCGAGCACCATTCCCACAGGTCTCTCATCATTCAAAGACCGTGGTTACTTTGCAGCCGATAAACATCCTAATCACCTGACTGTGTTTTCTGGACTCAGAATAGATGCCCTGTCGGCATCAGGTTTGGTTGCCCGAAAGAGCGGCAACTTAGGTTCTAGATATGTCTTCGGAATTTCTCCAACAACAGTAATCTTTCCGATTTGGGGGTCTGTCAATTCTTGAACATCCTTCCGTCCTTTGAAATAAGAGCCTGTTGCAATTGTCCAGCCATCATGCACTTGTGCAGCATCTATTCCTTTAGTCTTCAATGCAAGCAATGTTTCACGAACGTCCATAGAGGTTGCAATAATTAATGCCTCTTTTGCAGCTTTGGTTGGAACCATGATCCAGTGAGCGTCAGCGCACTGGATAGGCTGAAGGGCGCCTTCGCTTCCGGACATGCCCCATCCATAAGGATCGTTAGTGCCTTCACGTTTTGGAGTACGGTCAAACTGCGTACGCAAAGCAAATTGGCATTCGGCCATTCGAAGCAAAGGCTCAAATAGTCCAACGTCAATCCTAGTTCCGGCCTCTCCCGCCACATCGCGTTGATACATAGCGAGTGCCAGCCCAAATACCCCCATTAATCCTGTCGATGTGTCGGCCAGACTGAACCCTATGTGCATTGGCACATCATCGGGTTTACCGGTTAATGTGACGATCCCACTCATAGCCTCAGCAATCTTGCCAAAACCGGGTCGTCCTGACATGGGGCCAGTCTGTCCAAATCCTGAAATACTAAGCATTACCAAACTTGGATTAACTTCTCGCAGCTTGGACCACCCAAGCCCCAATCTATCCAGCACTCCTGGTCGATAATTTTCAACTAAGGCATCCGCATTTTTCACCAAAGAGAGAAAGATTTCCCTTTCGTCCTCATTCTTTAAATTAAGGTCAATGCATTTTTTAGCCCTAGCTGCAACGCCCCACCACAAGGCCACATCTTCGATACTAGGTCCCATCAAACGCATTGGATCACCACCGCCTGGGCGTTCAATTTTTATAACGTGGGCGCCTAACTCTGCTAGCAAACTACCCGCAAATGGACCAGCGAGTGCAATACCAACTTCGATTACTCGCACTCCTTCAAGTGGACGCCTAGCATTTTTCATTTGAGCGTTCCCGTTACATTTCTGCGCTTAGCTTCCTGCAAAAGTCCGTTTGCTTTGGGTAGCATGGCGTAATCGATCATGATGCCTTGATACCGCACTGCTGCGTCTCCATTAGCTTCCGCCTGCTTCATAGCATCGATAAGACCCGTGTAGTAATCTACTTCCTCAGGAGTCGGCGTAAAAGACTCATTCGCAACTTTCACATGACTAGGGTGTATCAGTACTGCTCCTGTAAATCCAAGAGCTTTAGCTCTGACAATCAACTTCTTGACCGAAACAAAATCATCTAACTGCGTCCCTATAATACTAGCCATTGGCCAAGGCGCTCCTCCCGATCTGGCATCGAGTACCATTTTAGAAGCCAAGTACAACTGCTCAGTCCCTTCTAAGGTTGGTTGAAATCCCATGGCACGTGCCACATCCCCTTCAACTGGGCCGCCAACTATGCCTAACAAACTTTGGCATCTCTTACTAGCAGCAACTAGTTTCCTTGCGTCAGCCAAGCCTTCAGAGGTCTCAGGAAGGGGCATAATATTGATTGAGCCCAGAGGAAATCCATTTTGACCCTCAACATACGACAAGGTCATATCAAGCTCTCGAATTTGTTCGACATTGCGCGCCTTGGGTAACATCACACCGCTGAATCCCCTCGTTGCCACGGCCATTACATCTTGTTGCCCGCCTTCACCCCAAGCATTTATGCGCACGAAAGCAGGAATATGTAGTTCATGAAGTACTTTGATTGCTTCACAGGTGATGGCCCTCGCGCCCTCCTTCAAATGGTGAGGAACAGCATCCTCCAGATCAAGGACAACAGCATCGGGGCTAAAACGGGCTACATTTTTAACCCAATCAAGTTTGTGCCCAGGAATGAACAGCATCGATCGAATAGGCCACATATATTTTCCTTTTTTCAATTTTTAATCTGACTTATCTTCTGCTGAAATATCCCACCAGTAAAGAGCGCTGAGCACACCGGCTGCAAGAGCGATGTATCCTAGAAATGCCAATTCATTCACCATATGGATGCGCGACCTCGCTACATGCCACCAAAGAAAAATTGCCACCAGAACTACGCCGGCCCAAATCCATAAGTTTCTGCGATGAGGTGTCATAGACCCTTAAGATGTTGTGATTGGCGAAACTTGTTTTCAAACACAATAATCATGGTGGTAGCAGCAAATAAGGCGTATCCAACCATTTGAATATAGAAACTGGGAAAGACGAAAAGAATCGTAATCAAAGCAAATAGCCCGCGAGTACCATAACCCAGAGGACGAATAAACCACCCTTCTGCGGCAACCCCAAGGGCCATGATTGCGCAAAGTGCGCTAAGCGACACCTGCAGGATGTCTAGAGCTGAGCCATTCAGTAGTAAGCCTGGGCTATAGATAAATATAAACGGAATAACAAAACCTGAAATTGCCAATCGGAGAGCGACGAAGCCTGTTCGATTCAAGTCTGCACCTGCAATACTTGCAGCAGCGTAGGCAGCCAAAGCAACTGGTGGAGTCACATTAGCCAAAATGCCAAAATAGAATGCAAACATATGACTCGAAAGTTCTGGCGCTCCCATTTTAACCAACGCTGGCACGATCAGCATGGCAACTGTTAAGTACACAGCAGGTGTAGGCAAACCCATTCCCAATATAAGTGCTACAACAGCGGTAAGTAGCAACGCGACCAGCAACTTTCCATTCGCCAGAAATATAACGAAGTCTGCTAAAAGATTGCCCGCACCTGAGACCCAGAGACAGCCCATTAAAATACCAGCAATTGTCACTGCTGCGCCAACAGCGACATTGTTCGCCATTGCGTCGATCAATGACTCGATATACCCACTCATTCGAATCCGGGTTGAGCTATGAATCAATGACACAAAAAACAGTGTGGCCAAACCGATAAAGGCTGACATTTGGGGGGATGTTCCCGTAAAGAGTGGAACTATTAAGGCGGCCAAAGCTAGGATCAAGTGACCACCTGAGCGCATAGCGTCCATCATGCTTGGAAGCTTTTCGTCGTTCGGCTGCATGTTCAGTTTTCGAATGTAAAGCTCCACTTGGATATGCAGTCCAATGAAATACAGAAGTGCTGGAATCAATGCAGCCAAAACAATCGACCAGTAGCCAATCCCAAGAAGACCAGCCATCAAAAAAGCTGCGGATCCCATAACCGGAGGCATTATCTGAGCACCAGAGGAGGCGACCGCCTCGATAGCTGCAGCAGTAGGGCGAGAGAAACCGGTTCTAATCATCAAAGGGATAGTGACATTACCCATTCCAACAACATTGCCAACAACGCTACCAGATGTTGTTCCTTGCAGCGCACTTGAAAGGATCGAAACATGGGCAGGACCACCAGCTCGACGACCTAGAAGCGCCAAAGACAGCTTCTCAAAAAATTCGATCCCATTAGTCCTCACGAGCATAGCTCCAAAGATCAGAAAAATCATTAGATAACTTGCTGCTACGCCAACTACAGGTCCAAAAATTCCATTGTCTTGCATGAATAGTACTTCGACGAAGGTTTGCCATTTGACGTTTGGAGCAGCGAACATTCCTGGAAAGAATTCTCCAAAAAGGGCTTGCGCTCCAAACAACATACATATGACAAGCATAGGGATCCCGATGTAACGACGCGTCACCTCCAGTGTCAAAGTAAGAAAGCAAACACCAAAGAACAGATCCTCGGTTAACGGATAACCAATGCGCCGAGAAAAATCCTCGTAATCGGCATAGATATAAAGCATGCCCAAAGTCATGATCAATATCAATGACAAATCGATACAAAGGCTTGACCAACTTCTAGTGCTCCAAGATTTGGCACCTGCCGAGCGGATAATCAATCCAAGCGAAAGAATTCCCCAAACAAATGTGCATCTTTGTAAGAACGCAGTAACTGAACCAAACACGGCTGTGTAAATCATCAATATTCCAAGAAACATGCTTAGAAAAATAATGAGCGAAGCAACGATTTTTTGTCGCGTTGAGCCTTCTTGAATAACCTTGCGCAACTTTGGAAGTGCATCTGACGCCCCAAGGGACAATTCTGCTGCTCTTGTGTTTGTCGTGTCAGCCATGTTTTCCATGAAATCTTTCAATCGCTTGGGTTCAAGGTGTATCGTTACCGTTTACGATTGTTTTCACGGAATAGCCTAATTCCTTGTAGCATTTTGCCGCCCCTGGATGGAGCGGAATAAAAACAGTTTGCGCTGCTCTGGCTGCTAGCTTCTCCGAGCCACGCCAGCTTGGCACCATGTCTCCCCAGATTACAGCAGTCTTAGGCGAATAAAGTTGCATGCATATTGCATACACAGAAGACTCAGACATATTTTTGTTAACAATATACCCAAGCGAGAGCTGCACGCCCACTACCTCCTCTTTCTGGAAAGCATAGGTATTGGCCGTCATGGTATTACGTTGAAAAGTTGGATAATTCTCAAGTAGAGACTTAACAACAGCTTCGCTCATGCTTACTATCCGCGCATCTGAGTTAGCCGCAAACTGGGTAACGATTGGAGAAGGATGATCCCCCGTAACAAATACAGCATCGAGTTGACCATCGGACAACATATCCATTTGCTGATTCCAGTCCCCAGTGTGTATCAAGCCGCCATTTCGCTTGATTTGATCGTACGAAAGTCCTACACCTTTAAGCCCAACGTTCACCATCGTAGATGTAAGGCTATCAGGCGTTCCTACTCCAAGCTTTTTATCTTTCAAATCTGCCCATTCTTTAATAGAGGAATTCGCTTTAACGATCATGGTAGGACTTGCTGATGGTTTGGATAAAAACCCTAGATATGCACCTAAGTAACGCATATCACGCATCTTGGGTCGCCTAGCAGAGCCGCGTTCTGCATTCCAAGCGTCAATTACACTTTCCCCTACTCCATGTCCGATCTGTGCCTCTCCACTGTTAATTCGAGGCGGAACCGCTGTCGCAGTCCCTGGCAGCCTGCGAACTTGTACTTGTTGATTCGGGAAAGCACGTTTGATGGACTCCTCCATCACTGCGAAAGCCAGATCGCTTGTGCTACCGGATGAGCCACGCCCCATCAATACAATAGATTCAGGTACTTGAGCATTTACTTCCATCGAATGAAAACCACTGAGCATCGCAGTAGTTAATGCGATAACTAAATTCAAATTTGAAAATTTTTTGTTGATCATCTTTACTCCTTAAATTTTTTACCTATATAAAATTGATTTACGCCCAGAGGACGCCAATGTCTTTAAATTTATCGATATGTTCTCGTTTAAAGCCAAATTGCAAAAGCACCTCATCTTGACCTTCGCCCGGAAACGGCCCCAAAGACTTCACAGCGCCAGGCATAGACTCGATATGTGGAAGTGGTGCAGGCATTGGGAAATCTTTTCCTCGACTGTCTTTTATCCAAACAATATCCCCTCGCGCCTTAATATGAGCATCATTAAGAAGGTCTTGGGCATCGTACAAAGGTCCGACAACAACGTCGTTTGCAGCTACTTGTCGCATAACGTCGTCAGCGTCGCGCGCTTGAATCCAGTCACCAATAGCTTTATCAAGAGCATCCATATTTTCTCTGCGGGCTTGCGGGGTAGCAAACCGTGGGTCTGTGCTTAAAGTCTCACCACCAACCATCCTCATGAGCCTATCAGCCACACTAGGAGTGGCTGCAGAAACTGTAAGAAGTTTCTTGTCACGAGTTATAAAAATGTTACCCACATTCCAATTCATTGGAAATCTATTACCGTTTCGAGGCTCAGCGGCCCCTTGCATAGATGCGGCTATAACTTGCCATTCATTCATTCTCTGAAGAGTTTCATGGGCACCAATTTCAATGTTCTTTGGGGACTCACCTGCGATACGAGCTCTGCGAAGTTCAAACAGCGCCAATGTCGCAGCCATCATGCCGCTTGTAGAGTCAGCTAACGGAAACTCTGCTTGAATTGGCGGCTGATTACTGTACCCTGTGAGTCCAACAACGCCAGTTGCTAATCCGGCATATTGCGAAGAGGTGCTACCTATCCAATCAAGAGGCCTGTCACTTCCAGGTTGAAACACCCGAGTCACCAATGCATTGGAACGACACCTCAAAGCAGAATCAAAAACAACTTTACCAATGTCTGAATCATCGACAAAAATTACATCCACTTGTGAAACCAAAGAGTCGATGAGCTTTAGTGATTCTGCAAGCGAGAAGTCAACAGCAACAGATCGCTTATTACGTGCAAGTATGGGCCACCAAACCTGCCTAACCTTATCACCGCCTAAACTTCGGATTCTCGAGCCTCCTGCACATTCAAGAACTGTTACCGAGGCACCAAAGTCTCCCAAAAGTGCGGCAGCAAATGCTGCGGCAGGAGATTGCGTTACTTCCAGTACAGATAACTTTAAAGAGTTATCTTTAGATTTTTCCGATTTGGACATCAGTATTTCCTTTTTTTAAATTAAAGTGAATACCTATTTGTGTCCGAATGTTCTAAACCAAACAGATTGACATCATTGCTGTGCTTTTCATTAACAAAACGAATCTTGGCAAATGCAGGGACGTTGAAAAAATTAGCCCAGATGATCAAGCCCTTCCAGTTGGAAGAGATGGGTGTGAAGTACCAAGGGCTTAGGTAATGGAATATCAGAGATCCAAGTACCAGCAACACCAAAACGATTGCAATTGTCATGTCTATTCTCACTCCAAGTTACTACTTGCCGAGTTAACACTAAAAAGCTACTTAGGCTCACTTTGCTAGAATGAGGCACTGAATTCATTAAAAAACCTAATAAATTAAATATCTATAGGTACTTACCTTGTAAAGAATTGCCCTCAAAAGTGCTAGTCATAAATAATAATCTTGCACATAAATGATTATCGGTCTAGCTACTTCTGTCCGACAGCTCGAGAATTCGACGGCACATCCTAGGCGAAGATTTTTTTGATCGCCATGGCCGGATATTGATGCACCATACCGGCGTGAAGAAACACAGACGTTGACCGCGCTTTTGCAATCAGCCAATTGACGTCTCGCTAAAACACAGCATTCAGAAGCAGATCTAATCGCTTTTATAAATTTACCTGCACAGAGCAAAAACTGTCATGCTAAAAAGTCCTGCAGCGTACCGATTGCGTGTCTCGAATAGTCTGGGTGCTGGAAGCCCTGATCAACGCTTTTAGTGCTGATTTGAAGCATGTACTTGCTAGGAACTCAATGAGTTCGAAAGTAAAGCAGAAATCTATGAAAAGTCGCATTTCCAATGATTTCACCATTTGAGCTTTGAAATCATTGAAGAATTTTTTCGTCAAAAAGTTATCCACAGTCAGTTCAACCATTGCAGCTTGAACTGATCAAAGCGAAACAAAAAGTTCTTAAGAATTTGAAATGATCAAAAATCAACATTTATAAAGATTTCGCACAACGGCTGTTGAAATCATTGAAGATTTTTTCAGTGAAAAAGTTATCCACAGCCGATCCAATTTGCCCTCCTCTAGCTCGGTAACCCGCCACTTTGGACGGACTTCGGTTGCTCTGATAAATATGTGAAAACACAATGCAATTAACGCAAACACATTATTTAGGAGAAATTGAATGGCACAAGCAAAAACACTTACAAGCGAAGAAATGACGCGTGTACTGGACTACATCAATACACGCCGCTTCGCACAACGCAACAGAGCAATGATGTTGCTCACACACCTAGCTGGTTTAAGAATTGGCGAAGTCGCTTGCCTGCGCTGGAGCGATGTGATGAACTTAGACGGAACAGTAAAAGACGAGATCCGCTTGCTACCCGATATGACCAAGGGCAGACATGCTCGTACAGTTTTCGTCAATATTAAATTGCGAGAGGAGTTACAAGCATACGCAGCTCAAGCAAAGTGCGTGGGCCGAAGTTACCCATTCTTTGCAAGCCAAAAGAGCGTCAAGTCAGGATTTAGTGCAAACAGCTTGGCACAAACGTTCGCCCTTCTCTACGAAGGCGCTGGACTTGAAGGCGCAAGCAGTCACAGTGGACGTAGAACGTTTTTAACAAACTTGGCGAACAAAGGCACAGCGATACACATTTTGAAAACACTTGCGGGTCACCGCAGTATCAGTACAACCGCTGCCTATCTTTACAGCAGCCCAAGCCAATTAAAAGCGGCTGTCGAACTGGTTTAAGGCCTAAAAATTCTGTTTTATTGTTGTCGCCACTGTCCAACCTAGTTGTCATGCGTTAACGATTTCAAAATATCCGATCAATTCAGCCGAGTAGCTGCCATCGCCATTTGCAGCGCCCTTATGCTTAAGTTCACGTTGCAAGGTCGGTTCAACCGAAGTTGAAAATAGCTCTATTCGTTGCTCTGGTGAAAATGCTGGCCTTGATGGTGAAGATTGCATGTAGTGCTCACTTTGCCGCTCCACGGACGGCACACGGCTACCGTCTTGTTTGACAGCAATGGCTTGAACAACCACGCGTCGTTCACCATTTTTTCCTGAGGCTTCAACCATCCATAAAGAAAGCATTACGGGCTCCGCCAAATCGCCCTTAACAGCTACGCCAATCTCTTCAGGGGGCATACTTCGCCACCTGCCGAATTCTTCTTGCACCAAAGAGTGATCTAGGCCCATCAATTCAATAGTGTCACTCCCAGTTGCAGTTTCTCGGTTCAACGTAAATCTAGCGCGTCGAGTCCCGTCGACAGTCACGAGGTCATATGTCTCTTCGTCGATTTTGATTAGCTTTTGCTGTCGATCCTCAACAGCAGCTGACATAAATCTAACCAAGCGACCAAGCCCAGACGAAACGTCAGAAAACGGTTTGTAGTCATCAAGACTGAATCCATTGAGGTCTTGAAACAGATCAAAAACTACTTGTCTCGCTTCCTGCGAATTTGACATGGCAGCTTCAAGTTCAACCTTCGTGCGTTTCAATTCCGGATCAGACAGAGCCTCTTGATAGAGACGGTCATAGTTCAAGCGCTCGGAAAGTTGACCGAGAATCTGCGCGCGAAGGTCTTCAGCAACGTTGCCCTCGTCGTCCACCTTTCCAACGGTGCGAGCAATCTCGGTAAGCTTCTCATCCAAAAGCAAAAATATCCTGCCCTCAATAGTGTCAGACATTACTAAGTTGTAAACCTGAGCCGTATGGTTTTGCCCATAGCGATGGATTCGCCCGATTCGCTGTTCAATATCCATTGGGTTCCACGGCAGGTCAAAGTTAAACAGAATGCGAGCGAATTGAAGGTTGATACCTTCTCGACCTGCAGCCGTGCATACCAATACTCTTGGTCCATCTTTTTGCCGAAAACGACGTTCAGCGGCGACTTTTGCACCGTGATCACCACCGCGCAAAACTACTACGCCTTGCCCAGGAAATGTCTGATCAATCTCACGTGCAATTAAATCTACAGTACCAAGGTAAGTCGCAAAGATTACGATTTTTTCATTGGGATTCTGTCGCCACAATATTCCTAGTCCATCTAACAATTTCTGGGCTTTGGTTTCCCGTTGTTGGGGAAAAACATTGAGCAAGTCACCGATACGTAAGCGCTCTTCTGGCAAATGCATTTCGACTACGGCTGATGCCGCCTCCTCAGCATGCGCTGCGGAATACTCACTTCCGTAAGGATCTGATGCAAGTTCCAGTGCTTCAGCATCTAGCTTTTTGACTAATCGGAATTTCAAATCGGCAATGACACGATCAACCTCACTGCGACCAATGCTGTCGCGAGACAGGTTAAATTCTTCATGAACCAATTCCCTGGCTTCATTGGTCAACAATTCACGGCCTTCGATGTCGAGTTCTTTGTCTCTTAAAAAGGCTTCATGAAGTGTCAACATCAGAAGTCGACGTTTGAGTGTTCGTCGAACGGCAGCAAAACTAGATGCAGCAATTTTTTGGAAAATTGCCATCAAAAATCCAAGAGCTTGCCCCTTGCCACCTTGTCGTCTTGCTAAATTGAAACCATCTTCGAGGTACTCGCGCAACTTTTCGTAAAAGAGCTTTTCCTTTACGCCCATGAGGAAAGACTCGGTATGTACCCAACGTCGCGCAAATAGAGGCGATCCATCTGGCTGGCATGCGTCTGCCTTGGTTCGTCGATACATCACAGTATTTAGACGGTGCCTGTGCTCAAGCATTTCCTCAGGACTGCCAAACAGTGTTGGGTTAAGTAGCTGTGCCAACATCCAGAATTGAAAATGGTTGCCTTGGTGAGGAGTGGCCGAAAGCAGCAGAAGGTCCCGCGAGTGGTCTTTTAATGCCTCTGCAAGTTTGTAGTTTTCTGTCTTTCTAACTTTTCCACCGGTGCGGTATGCCGTTAGGTGATGAGCTTCGTCAAAAACCACTAAATCCCAGCGTGGTGCGTCTAATAGACGTTTGATACGCGCAGGCCTTTTGAGCGTGTCGATACTTGCAATCAAGCGATCGTGCTTAGCAAATGCGTTTGTTTTACGATCGGTAATGTCACCCTCAGATCCGAAAACTTCGAAATCGAGGTTAAAGACGTCATTAAGTTCACGATGCCAGTTGTTCACCAAACCAGCAGGTACTACCATAAGCGCTCGACTCAGCTCCCCACGGCTTGCGAGCTCACGCAAGATCAGTGCGGTCTCGATAGTTTTACCAAGGCCGACTTCGTCAGCAATAAGGTAACGACGTGGTGATGCAGTCGCAATGCGGTGTGTCAGGACTACTTGGTGAGGTAGTAGATCAATTTTTGCAGAGGTTAATGCCGATGCACTTTCCATAACTGGCAGAGCGTGGGCTTCATAAGACAGCCAAGCCTTACGTAATCTATCGGTTGTTCCATTTACAGCACGCAAAATGCGCTCTGTCCGAGATAATTCTCGGCGAATAGATCCAAGCGGAACTCTGCGTTCACCAACCCCAAAAAATGCCCGCAAATAACCATCGCGTGCAATTTCAAGTGCAACGCCTGGGCCGTATTCCTGATGGGTTATTCGCTCGCCCGGGGTAAAGACTTCTTCGTCCATTATCAAGACAACCTCGGGTGATGAAGTCCGATCCAAGCCGACCCGTCTGGATCTAGGTTGGTATTGTGAGAATCAATGATTCGGCCAACATCAGCCTCAGCTCCAGCCCAAAGTATTCGGCCAATTTCTAGGTGTTGATTACCATGTGGGGCCGAACAAATCCACGTATAGGCTTCTGTAGCACGGTTCATGCGGACCCGGCTCTTGCCAGTGGGTAACCAAAAGACCAGTGCAGCCTCAAGACTATATTCATCTTGAAATGCAAGAACAGCTGGCAGGAATTCTAATTTCAACCAGCCTTCCGCTTCTTCAGGCTCCATCAAATCAACGCAACCTTCCAGCCCCGCGACGACCAATGTGTTCCCATCGTTGCAAGGTAAATCATTTGGCCAATTTCCCACGAGTGCGAAAAACTGCCGTATTGAAACAACATCTTTAGGCTCGACCAAAGCCGACAGCGAGTTGGCCTCCCACAGGAGGCTAACTCCCCTTCGTTTCCAGACATCACCCTGCAGGATTTTCATGGTTACGCCTCTTCGAAAAATAGAGCCATCTGCTGAACTTGTTTCTGATTTTGCAAAGCCCAATTGTTGTAGATAGAGATAGCTCGGAAAGCTGCATTTCGCTCCTTTGAAGTTGCAGCACGTCTGCTCATCCAATCAAGAAGCGGTTTCAGTGCTGCATGGGGTTTAAAGTTGTCGTTTCTTAACGTATCAGCTGCGTTTATTCCGCTACCGTCAAAGCAAGATCCAATTAAAACAAGTGCTTGATCAAGATCTGAAGTAAGTTTTCTTTTATGTTTACCTTGCCAGTCACGTGCAAAGTCAAGTGGATCCTTCAAAGTAAAAATCTTGTTCTTTTCTGTACACCACCCGCGCTGCACGAATTCATCTGTCGTGGTGATTGATCCTTTAAGGAATTTCTGCAAATGGTCACGAGGAATATCAGACTTACCATCGAAAATTCTTAGAAATTGACGCGAAATAGGCTCTAAATTAACTGGCGGCGCTTCTTTCCCTTTTTCCGCATCCTCATCAATAAGCTGGTTGATACCAATAAGAGCTTCTCTTACTGATATCGCTTGCCCCTCATCAACGTAAACTTTTCCATAATGTCGAGAGAAATACTCCAAGGCTTTTCCGCGACGTATTACCTGAATGTCTGCAGCTGGAAGACCTTCTTTTGCGTGGTTTTCCAACATTGCCTGTAATTGGCGAACATCTGCCATGACCTCGCGGCGCATTCGGCCCCAACTAACCGACTTCGGTTCTTCTGTTCGCTTCCGACAAACGTGGATGATGTCATATTCAATTTTTTGTGACCCAAAGGCAGCATTCTCACCTTTTGTTTCATCTGAACGCACTGGATAAGTTGCCTCAAGATAATACCCAGCATCAAACAAAGACTCTAGAACTGCAACCCAAGCTTCGTCATCGTCATGATGGAAAGTAAAGGCCAAAATTCCACCTGGCTTAAGAATTCGATATGCTTCTCGCCAACAACTTGTTAGTAAACGCTGATAGAAACCATTTGGATCTTCTGGTTCTCGGAAAGTATTTGCAACAGCTTCAAGAGATTTTGGTGTGTACTCTGCACCGAATATTTCCGGATATTTTTCTTTTAATACCAAACGCAACCAAACATAGAAAAAATCCGACAATTCTGCATACTGCAGAATTCCTCCAAAGGGCGGGTCAGTGATGACTAGATCTACGCCACCATCACAAATTTGAGAAAGACTTGTTGAAGATCCGCATGAAATTTCAGATTCAAAAACATAATCTTTTGGAAATACTTTTTCGCTTTTACCACTAATACTAGCTGCAAGTGAAGAATCTATAATTTTTAATCCTTCTGCGCTAACAAGCTCCCATGTATTGGCTTTCCATGCAAGAGAATCTAATAATCCTCTAATTGCTGATTTCCAACTTCCATCTCCTACAGGATTAAATACGCCTGGCTCAACATTAGTATTGCTAGGACGGAAATTACTATTACTTAAGGCAGCTGATATCTGATTATTTTTTACATGCCAAATACTAAAATTATTATTGCAACGCAAATATTGCTGGAACGCACCCAGAACATATTCACGGACTTTCCAATCATAATTTCCTGTATTAGAAATAGATTTAAGTAGTTGTGCATGTATCAGTAACTGGCGCGAATTAAACATAGTCCACCAGTGCGAATAGTGATGGCCCTCGACATCATGAGGGCCAATTTCAGCGCCGATTGGGATTGCACTTTGAGGCCAATAGTTGCGAAGGTCGGAATTTTTCCGCTCCTCCCACTCCAAAAACGCAGCATCACATTGATTGGCTAATACATTATTGAATGCAGAAAAAAATCGACCTCCGTTTGGTTTACCAGCTTTGTCTCTTTTGGGAGCGTATCCCTGCACAGCATAAGCTGCCATCGGACCAGTTTTTCCGCTAACTTTGACTGAGGACAGTACATCTTGCACTGCACCACATGCACCACACGCAAAGTTTGATCTCTTTGGTACAGTACCTATATTTGGTTTAAAAGTAACTCCAGTTTCTGGGCAAGTTACTTCATCTGGTAAAGCACCACGAACCTCTAACAAACGAATAGTGGATCCACGATTTTGATGCCAACGCATGGTTGCAGCTACATCATCCTTAGCCGAACCTCCGTATAACTGACTTGTCTTATCTTGTTTTGATGCACCTGCTAACCAATCTGGATGAACCAACAAACTTAGTTCAACCTTCTTACTTTTACCCTTGCCAAGATTAACGATAGCTGTATTGCCACAATGTGGGCATATTACTCCCTTCTTTTTATCTAGCACCGAAAACGGATTTTCAGTTGGAGCTACATAAAGTGGTACTTGTGGAGCTAAACGTGCGGAATCTTCTTCAACATGAAATTCTTCGTTACATTTGTTGCAGCGATGTTCCCAGTGATTGACGCTAATGGTTTTGGCTGCCATCAACGTACTGCTCATTATTGGTGTTCGGTGTCCACACCCTGTCATCTGACAAGGGGCGTGTTTAGACCAGAAGGTGTAGACGATCTCCGGACCTTCGTAAACGTAGTTATTTCGATCATCTCTGGATAAGCTAAGTGGATTGAAATCGGCTGGCATTACCTTATTGGAAGCAATGTGCGTCCAAATTCCTTTTTCACCATCTGGTCCGTCGCAGTAGTAGTACGGCATGATCTGAGGCTTAACCTCGGCTTCAACATCTGCAAGGAGTTTTTTTACCTGCTCAAGCTCAACATCCGCAAGCTCTTGTTTAACAACAAACCACGCAACTGGGTTTAGATCGTTACCAATCATTTGCATGCCAAGTCGTGAGCCTTCGACTAGAGTGGTACCTCCACCCATGAAAATGTCTGCCACCTTCAAGTGCTTAAACGCACCTTTTTTTTGATGATTAGCGTAAAAATTTTCCCAAACCAGCTTGGCTGCATGAGATTTATCTTCTGGTGCCTTAACAGATGCGGCAATCAACATTGACCGAAAAACACTTGATTGTCTGCGTGCCCAATATTTTGACATCTGATAAATGGGTTTTTTTGCAGCCCCAGAAGCAGCTTCGATAGTCGCTACCTGGTTAACAGAAAGGATAGGGAAATCCACTTCCAAGCAAGTTTTGGGACGATTTGGATCGTTGAAATCGACTGTTTCAAGAGCAACCAACTTGCCAGCGCCAACTGCTTTTGCTACTTCACTTGCAATTTGTTCTTTTTTTGTCGACATATTTTTATTTCGTTAGTTCAATGAATGGGGATAAAACTTCAAGAATGGATAGCCCTCCGTGCGTCAGAGTTGGATAGCCTCCTTGGCTTTTCCATTTCCAGCGACCAACTGCCAAAAGATGTTCTCCGTGAGGGCTGTCAACTTGAAGGGCCACAGGCGGTATGAAAGGGCCGGTATCGCCGAGCCCAGTTCTGCTGCGTCCGCTAGAGAAAGTCTTCTTCAGAAACTGGCCAACTTCACCTTCCGCATCAGGAAAGTAGCCACTTGCGGCGTAGCCGTGGTCTGAGGTAATCACCAATCTTCTGCCTGTGGCTAATCGTTCAACGAATGACCAAAAGTCGTCGCTGCTCAGTTGTGATGCAGCGTCGGGTGTCAACGTGTCAAGCCCTTGGCCAGCGACTGCGCCATCATGAAGTTTGCTGTCTGGCCAATGGTGCCAAAAAATCCAGTTGGGAGAAGCGTTAATTAGGCTTGCACAGTCAGCCCAAGGCATGTCAAGGCATTCAGTTTGCGTCGATTGCAATCGATGCGAAAGTCCACCTCCGTTATTCTGAAGTTGGCTGCGGCTACCGAACCCAAGCGATCTCGCAAATTCGTTGGTTTCTCCGGGCAGTTCAGATGCATGAGCCGTAGCCCCGTGCAGAGTAAAGCCTCGCTCTTTTGCACCCTGCAATAGCCAAGGTAATTCACGAAGAGACAACCCATCAAGAATCAACACAGCTTTTGCGCTGTAGGGTTCGGCCCACCATCTAACAAGGCGCTCGGATGTTCTTTCAACCGTGTTGCCGAATGATTGCCAAAGATCCCATCCACTGGAAGACAAAAAGTAGTCATAAGCCCCGATCTCTCGGTCGCGCTTAAGTACCTCACTAGCGGCGTTGCTTTGGGTGAGCGGCTTACTACTGATCTCAAGCGCTTTGTTGATGATGACGCGCCAAGCATCCTCAGGAGAACCTTTGGTTAGGCGATGTAAAACACCAGCATCGATCGTCATCAGCTGTCCTCTTTTTCAAGGTTTAGCTCAAAAGTCATGCCATCTGGCAACTTTTTGAGAAGCTCTTTGAGTTGTGCACCAGTAGCTGCTGAAACTTTGATCGAAACCTCTGTAACCTGTGTTGCGGGCCCAATGCCCCAACCCTCGACTTTGCCAATTAGGTTTAACGGTGAAGTTGCCGGAGTGTTAAGTGCAACACGCGGCCTAGCTCCAGCCGTTGTGCTACCCCCTCCAAAAATACCGCCGCCACTTGGTGGTACTGTCGTGAAACCGCCTGGAGTAGGTTCGTTGACTGTCGGTGGAGTTGGTACTCCAAAAAGTCCACCGTTAGTCGGTATTCCAGTTGGGGCGGTTGGTGTCGGATTGGATCCGCCAGTTGTTGGAACTGCAGATGGCTCTAACAAAGTCACTTCATCTAACTGACGTCCGGTAAAGGAAAGCTTGGGGCGCAAGCGTCGCCATGCCGTATCTTCATCTTCCCCTGGCTGAGCTTGCAAAGTTTCCATTCCGCGCAAGTTGATGACTACCTTGCCACGTGAGCACAGCCTAATAATGCGCTCTTTCATCAGTGTTTCACCAAGCCAAGGAATGCAATCCTGGCCAGCTGGGCGAGGCTCTTGCAATTCTTTCAGCAGTTTTCCAACTGATGTGTTTTCGCCCGCTGCGGCAATTACGAGAGCTTCGAAATCCTCTGGAACAAATAAATCGTTGAGCATTGCCTCTTCGATTCCTTCTGGAATGAGGGAGCCTTGCTTTTTGAGGCTTTCGACATTGAATACGCATTGATTTGGATCGGCAAAATTCCAGCGATGAAGAACTGCAAAGCGATCAAATCGTTTCTTCAGAATTTCACGCAAATCATTTTGGTATTTGGTTTGTAGTTTTTTGTATTCCGGGCTTTGGCTACTCCATTCCTGTGCCTTCATCGAAGCACGGGCAAGGATCAATAGATCACGGTCCTGGAACGCATTCAGTGAGCCTGAGCGTGGAAGCAAAAAACGGATGGTATTGCGACGTTTTTGCAGATGGTCCTTAATCCAACGTCCAAGACGCTGATCCAGGCTGTCTGGCTCTTCGGGTAGGACGAGAATCGGAAGTCTGTCATCCCAGCGCTCAGGTTGTTCGGCCTCATCAAGCGATGCCCATGGTGACGACAACCAAGATTGAGGCAAAGCAATTACTCTGAAGGTTTTCGCAACCTCCTCGGTCCCGCCAATGACGTATCGAACTTCCTTGGCAAGGTGAGCCATGTCAGAGCCGTCAGAAAACAACTTGTCGTTGCGTGCACAAGCCATCAGTTTGGCTTGGGGGTTTTCTTCCTCTTTGAAGACAAGTCGATTGCCGTCTTGATGAATGTTGAAACTGTTTTCAACGATCGTGGCCATCTCAACCTGGAAGGCATTGTCATCAATGGCTTTATCACGGGTGACATCTGTCTGAAGTGTTCCTGGCTCTGCACCTGCTTGATTGCCAACGGCGATGGAACGTAGCCACAACGCGCCGACAATTTCTTGCAGATGCGGAGCCAATTTGGCATGGTCTGGAACTGCTTCGGTCACCGAGATGATGTTCTGCTGGGCTTTGGCTCGAAGAGTACGGTGATGCTCATTTGATACCGAATCAAGCAAAGCTCCTATACCTGAGGACTCGTCATCTAGCCTGAAATCAGCTGCGGTCAGAACCGGCGCAAAATCGCCATGGCTCTTGAACAAGTTGGCCAGGATGCGGATCATGTCTCGTGTTTCTTGGGCATCCGTTGCTATAAGAACTTGCTCTTCAAGAAGTCGCAGCAAGTGCGGCGCAAATGGCCAGGATTCCGCAAACTCTTTAAGTTTTCTATCTTGCTCAGAAGGAGGAACATCAATGAGTCTGAAATATTCAGACACATGCTTTGCTACCAAAGACTCAATGCTGGTCGGCGCGATTTGTAAACGATTATCGAAGAGACGATGCAGAAGCATTCGCCGACGATCTTGCTGAATTCGTTCAGCGTTACCGCCAGCCTTGAAATCAATAGCGACCGGATTAACGCGATGAACTTGTTGGTAAGCGTCGCTGCTGCCATTGCGAACTGAAATAACCAGTACCAATAACTCTGGGTGCTCCTTAGCGATCTCCGACAAAATTTGAATGAAATTAAAAGCCCAGTTTTTCCATGGGTACTGCTTGGTGTTGGTTAGACCGTCGTACCAAGTCTGAAATTCGTCAAGCAGCAGCATCGTGGGACTGTGCTGAAGCAATTCCAAAATTAGTGTGTCTGATGGAATGTCTGTTTTGGCAGCACCCATGCCCTCCCATTTACCCTTGATGTAAGCGCCATGTGGATGGCGTTCAAACAGTAGATCCCAGAGAAATTTGAATCGCTGGCGGTGCAGGCTTTCGCCAATCACCAGCATTTCGCTTCGAAGGGCAATCTTGCCAATGCTCGGATCTCCAAGGGTAGTTGCCCAAGATTTGAGCCATGCTTCCGTCGAGACCGGATCATTTACTGCATGGTAGAGCGCTGCCATCAAGTGCGACTTACCCAAACCACGCTCGCCGATGACGGCAATCGGCTGCCCTTTGTTAGGTCCGACAGCCTCAATCCCTTTTAGGAGATCGTGTGTGGGATATGTGATCTCTAGAAATGCCTTTGCTGCAACCTGTGTAGCTCCGGTATTTGTATCGTTAGAGAGCTCAATAGCCGTACCTTTCAGGCGCTTGCCCCGAAATTCTTCACGTAGAGTCAAACCAAGCATTATTTTTTCTCCTATACAAAGAACGTTGAATCCAGCAATTGATAAATCGAGTTCGAGCTTTTATCTATCGATTAAAGCTGAATTAAATTAATTATTAGTTTTATCATTTTAATTTTTAACTAGGTATTGCAAAACCTGGAGCAAGGGCTGCACTCTCAACACCGTACAACGTTTGCGGATTTTTTAAACACAAGTGATGTTGTTTCGGGTCAAGGCAATGCTTAATAGTGCAATCAACCGCCCACCTTCTCAAGGCATAGCCTACCAATGGCGCTCGAATGTCCAACACTAGCATGCCATCCTTCATTTGATAGTCAGCTTGAATGGCCTCAGGATGTTCGACTCCGGGATGAGGCACTAACTCAAGCCGAACAACTCGCGCCCACTGCACATCAGCTTCAATTCTTTGATTCAATGGAATGTCAATCTCTAATGGCTTGGCTTTGACAATGCGTGTGATCGAAAAGTCAGCAAAGCGCTCACGGTCACAGTCATAGGCGCGAAGATGCCAACGTTGCCCTGTGTCAGCCAAAGCCAATGGTGAAATCGTCTTTGTTGACGCTCCAGATGTCAAAGATAAGTAGTTGACCTTAACTTGCTTACGCCCAGCAATTGCTCGAGTTAGCACAGCCAATGTCTCCAAGTCAGGACGAACTAGATCAGAAGCAGCTTCACAGGGCACGGTTCGTTGGATCTTGAGATCCAAGCTGTCCCCATAGCCATCTCGGAACCATGCCAACACTCGATCAGCACTGTGCTCAAAAACTGGGTTGAAACGGTCTGTGGGCTCGTAATTTCTTAGAGCCGCTTTGTAAACGAGGTTGTTGGGGGCAAGGCTTTTGTAACTGGAGAGGTCTCTGGCAGACGCAGCTGGCTTGACTCCGAAGCGGCGCTCGATGTCAGCACGGGTCAAATCGCCACAGAAGTAGGCTTTGACCTCTATATAGAAAAGCCTCTCCCTTTGGGCTTGTGTGAGTCTGTTAAGCAGTTCAGCGGCTTGTTTACTGACCAAAACTGTCCCCAATATTGACTTGTTACAACGTTAGCATAAGAATCATCTTTAGTTGATCAAAATGATGCATCAACGAGTATTTCACGCTACCATAGGTGGCAAGCATAGCGGTATCTGTTGTTAAAGGGGACAATCATGTCGTTTTGGCAAATTTTGAGTCGACTAGCAGGGTCAACTGAAAGTGAGACTATCCAGCGCGTAAGCGACACCGTAAGCGTCAGAAGCAACGGCACCACCTACACCCGCATGGGCAGCACTGCCACTGGAATTGGAGTTGTGCTCAACATGCAAGATGACTAATAATTCAAATGACATTTGAAAATCAATATACGAACAGCATTAAAGATGAAACTTACATTTGACACTTGGCAAGAATGCCTCTCTTCTTTTGAAATAATTGATTCAGATACAAATAGAAACACTCCGAAAAGAGCGTGCGTGTTATTTAAAAACATAAGATCTTTTAAAAAATGGAATATTGCACCACTGACAGATTTAAATATATTAACTGGCCCTAATTCAAGTGGAAAATCAACAATTGCATCAATATTATCAAATCTGAGAAAAAGCAAATTAAAGGAATTTATCCAAACTTCTGGGGACAACAATTCTGGTTCTACTTTTATTGGAGTCTCTATCGACTGGAATGAATATATTAAAAATAACGATGATCCCGAGAATCATAAATCCTCTATTGCATGGATGCATCTAATAAAGATCGTTGAAGATTTTCATAAGTCGAAAAATGCTAATATTGATGAAGAAAGTAAACCAAAAAGAATTACGGTGATTGCAGAATCAAAAGGAGAAGGATGGGATCTTGATTTTTATGCATTTATAGATCAAGAATTAGTTGGATTTTTAAGTGTAGTTATTGATGAACTTGACTATCAAGATGAGATATATTTCAAAATTTCACCTACTTATTGGGAAAAAATATACGACTCAAAGTTTTGCGCCAAAATCAAAAGTGAACTTAATTGGACTCCACAATACAAAAAAACTCGTGATAAACATAAGTTAAATAAATTAATAGTAGGTGAACAAAAAATAGAAAGCCCAGGCTATTTTCTTGATATAGTAAACTACTTTGATTTCGATCTTGATAATGGACCAAATATTTTATTTGGTGAAAATATTAAGTATTTAGAAGAAGTTTCTTATGCATTAATATGTATTAATATTATTTTTATGAAACCATTGAAAATTATCGAGAAATATTCAAGCGATATTTTACCATCTCTACGCCCCATCAGCACCCCAAAGGAGTTGCAATATAAATTCGAAATTGGATCAAAAGATAGCACTAACGTAGGAAATTTAAAAGACACCTCTAATGATGTTGCAACTTCTTTTAGAAATTTAGCTGAAGAGATTGTAAATGAAAAATTAAATCTTCAATCTTACAAATTAGGATCGAAAAATCTAAAAGAAGTCAATTATTGGTTAAAGGAAATACTAAATGACTCGCATAAATTAGCATTTAGATATACCTCAGTGGATTTATTAGACAAAAAACATCCTTGGGCTAATTCAAAAAAATGGAAGGGTTCTCACTTAAAAAATATATTTGTTGATTTATTTTTGTACGATTCAAATAAAAAAGAATTAGGATTTAATGATGTAGGTACGGGAATTTCGCAAGTACTCCCTGTGATCTCTTCCATAATTAACTCTGATCACTTAATTTTTCTACAGCCTGAACTCCACCTTCACCCAAAAGCTCAGACCATATTAGGTGATCTTTTCATTTTTGCAATACAGAAAAATAAAGATATAAATGTAAAGCACAGTGGAATACCAATTAGAAAAATTACCATTGAAACTCATAGTGAGCATCTGATACTGAGATTATTAAGACGCATTAAAGAAAATAATAATAAAAAATCAGAATCGATGTTTTCCAATAAAAATCTATCTCTTATTTACGTAAATCCGCAAGATAAGGGATCTGAAGTTCATTGGATAAGAGTTGATGAATATGGAGAATTTGTAGATGTATGGCCACACGGATTCTTTGAAGATCGTTATGAAGATTTATTTTTTTCTACAAAATGAAAAAGCTCTTTCATGAAGTTGCAATGCAACCAGAATCAATTCTAAGAGAAGATGCGATCACTCTATTGAGAGAATTACGTTTAGATCATTTTAGATATGTACAAGATTGGCCAGATGATTGGTTTAATCAAGTCCAAAGTATTTTGAAAATTACTAATTCAAAAGATAATTTCAAAAAATTGGCAATGCTTGAGAAGTTAAGGTCTTCTATTATAAAAACCAGGGGTACTAATCATCATTCATCAATAAATGAAAATAAGAAATGGAGAGAACTAGTCTCATCTATGGGACGTGAGAATCCTTTTGATCTACAGATTGAACAAAAAGAATTGATATGTAATGGGAATGTTATTGACCTTGATGACTATCTTGAGCTTTCTGAAAGTGAGCTTGGCTCATTGAATATGCCCTTTAAAACATCAAATGATTGGTACAAGATTATTCAACCAATTATTATGTCTGACAATTCCATAGCAATAGTAGATAGATATTTTGATTTAGGCTCCCAGCATTACAGTAAATTATTCATAGAATTCATACAGTGGCTTGGGAGATCAAAAGTTTCACATTTAAGAATATTCATTGGACCTAAGTCAGCTGATGAAATTAGAAGCAATTATTGGAAGAATGACTTCCAAATATTTTGCGACCAAGCAGTAAGCTTTATAAATTTATATGCTCCTAATTTACGTTCAAATATAATAGTTTCGTCTTGCCAGGAATTACATCTAAGATATTTTGGCTCTAAAGTTTGCGCTATCGAACTAGACTATGGATTTAGGCTCTCAGGCTCTAAAAACTATAAAGTAACTGCCATGAGAGCATCAGCACTGCATGATTTTAAAAGCCAATTTTTCTCACAAATAAGTGGGCCGAATTATTTGACTTCTAAAAGTATTTGGCCATTAAGAAAATAAAGATGACGAGGATTCGCGGCTATGAATTAATTGGAAGCCCGTGTTGTCGTAGTATTTACGCGAAAGCACGATTCTCATCAGTCAACTTTAGCTCAAGTGCCTTTTGGACAGATGGCAAAAGAGAAAACTCATTGATGCCCAATGACGGTGGTTTGCGAAAGTGTAAATGTGGAACGTACTTCCTATTAAGCGACTGCACAACTACTGGATTAGATGCTGGTGAGAACCCGAACTTCCCTGAACATGTTCTTGAGTCTGAATTACCCAACGCCATACGAACAGCAAGCTCTGAGATCGTTGAAATAGCTGCTCGCCGGAGCTATTGGATGTATCTAAACGATTCTTACCGTGAAAAATATAAAACTTATCGAGCAGCAGAAGAGGCTTCAACAGAGTTACTGTGGGCCTTTGAGTGGAATAAATCAAACCCAGATAACAGATCCACTATAAGAAAATTCTTTGACATAATTATTCGAAGGAAAGCGCCAAGTGCACCGCCTGTGAAGGACAAGCCTTTTACATTTCCAGATTTTGAACCAACAGAAATTCAAACTGAAAATATGTTGCGACTAATAGAGTTGGTAACTTCACATCCAGAGAAATACAGCAAGGAGTACCCTGTCGAACTTGCAGAA
>Ga0214921_10002956_pt1 | contig 26851 bp, 57 predicted proteins | sample LL1505_MetaG_FD_177992 | JGI IMG/M metagenome (GOLD analysis project Ga0214921, IMG submission 177992) | Freshwater microbial communities from Lake Lanier, Atlanta, Georgia, United States - LL-1505 | ecosystem: Environmental > Aquatic > Freshwater > Lake | place: USA: Georgia | collected... | reverse complement strand
GTTAAACAATATGTTAACGAAACTAAGTAAAAGAATCAATAATTTGAAATTACAAGTTCTTTCTTTTGTATACCTGTTGAATTCAAACTATATGTGACATCAATTTCTTGAATATTAGCCCAATTAAACAATGTTCTAATATACTCATTGTCATTATATGTAATCATCCAACGATGTTCCCAACAGGCTTTACAATCTTCAGCAAATTTAGCATGGTTAAAATTACCATGCATATTGCCACTTTCACCATATAGGTTACTAGAACTAATGTCATAAGGAGGATCCATGAAAATGAAGACTCCTTTTTCGCCATTTTTAGATGGCTTAGTTAGTAGTTCCGAATAATCATAATTTGTTACATCCACATTCTTTAATAATTGAGAACAATCTGAGAGTTTTTGAATACTACTTTCTGTTAGTCTTCCTTCAAACGCTTGTTGTGAATAACCCCCTGAGAAGGTCAGCCCAGAGAAGCTACAACGATTGAGAATGAAAAAGGCAGCGGCAGTATCTTCTTCATCATGGAACTCCTTATAGAGCCTTCTGAGTGTCTTGTGAAGGTCTTTACCGTCAGGATGATCTTTCATTAAAGCTCTAATCATTTTTATAGTATCATCTGGATGATTAGCGACTTGTTGCCAAAAATTGGCAACAGGCTGATAACCATCATTTATCCACCAATGCTTTATTTCATTCTCCTGCTGCTTAAAATGCAGGAAGACAGAGCCGCCACCTAGAAATGGTTCTCTATATTCGATAATGTTTTTTGGAGCAAGAGGAAACAATTTGGAAACAATCTTTTGTTTCCCACCAGGATATCTAAGCGGACTTTTGATGCTTTTACTCATGATTTAAACTCCATAGTTGATTTTACCTTTAATCAATACTTCGAAATTTTCTTCCAATACTAATTTCTGATTTCCTGGTACGGAATTTTTATCGTAATCAAAATAAATTAATCGTTCGTTGTAAACTAACTCAAGCATCATATGCTTAAGGATGTTGCAATAACGAATTCCAGCGAACAAAACAGGGCTATCCTTTGGAATGAGGACTGGGACATCTACTCCCATCTGCTCTCCAATAATAGAATGACATTCAATTGGTTTATTAGCTTTAACAACTGCACCAATTTTCATATTAAGATGATGTTTTAATTCAAATTGAATATCAATTTTTCTTGATTGAATATTACTGGGAAGATCTGATTTGGTAATTTTCTTTTTTACGTCGTCTTTAAATGTAATTGTCATACATGAATTATAACAAATTAAACATAAATTATATATCTTGTTTGTCCCATCTTATAAAGATACAAGAAAAGAAATCAACGAAATCTTCTGGTTGTGTAGCAAATTCATTTCTTGTTTCTTCAAAAGTAGCAAACGGAACAATACAAACACATTGATTGTTAACTACTTTAGCAGCAATACAAGAATTATTCTCATCATAAATTAATCCTAAAAACAATAGGATTGTATTCTTGCTAAATTTATGAAAAACAATTCTTTTTGTATCATCTGGATTTATTCCATCTAACGTTTCTACTAATGTGAAATCGAAAGTAGAATGAATTAAAGTTCCTTCTTTAATCAGTAAATCTCTGTCTAACAATATTGAAAGAAAATCTATTTCTTCTACTGATGGCATCAGTTTTACACAAAAATTCTTCTTAGCTCTTTTTATAGAACCTTTTGGTTTGTTGGAAGAATTTTTTTGTTTATTAAACATAACCCATAACAATAAATATAAATTGTAAATGGGCAGTAAAAATATAGTGATTTGTAATTAAAGTAAATTCAAGATTACTTTTATAAATGTCATATAAACGAACTTTTTTTTGATAAGAAAAAAGGACAGAACCGAAGTTCTGTCCTTTTATTTATTCAACTTTGGTTGAATTTCAATACGTATCGGTATAACAACGATAGTAACGATCTAGAGTCTCATACAAAGTACGAGCCTGTCGTCCATTCAGTCGAAGATCGGCTGGTACCATATTGCCCTTATCCGTGGTGAAGGGGATTAGAACCCGAACATCCATAGCCTGTCGATCACCAACGCTTGAAACCTGAACGCCAATAGTGCTATTGTCTCGATCAGTACGAACACGCCAGGTGCCCTCAGACGCATTACTAATCTCCCTAAACGAACGAGTTTCAATCTTATTTGACATATTATACCCTCTTCTTCAGACAACCCCTTGTTGTCTTTTCTTGATATACTCAATATAGCAGAGCTGCTTTGATTTTTAAACTATTATTCAGTTTTTGGTTTTCTTTTTGGAATTTTTTTCTTTTGTTTTACTGGTTAAAATATGAGAAATTTCCATGTTATCTTCAGATGAAAAATTTTGATTTTCTTTTGTTACTTCAATTGTTTCTGGAAGTAATTGAATTATTTCTTCTTCTTCCCATGTAGTAGAGATATCTTTGTCAACATCCTTAATGTAATCATTAAATTCTTCTTGTGTTTCTTTTTCCAACATTATAATTGGAGAAATTACTTCTTCTATAGTTACAGATGTTTGCTCGGTAAGATGAGAAGAAACTTCAGAAATAAAATTATCAGAAATCAAATATTCTTTTTCATTTCCTGAAATCCAATTTTTAAACATTTGAATATTTTTTATTTCATTTGTTTCAAGAAAATCTTTTATAGTCCTTTTTCTTCTACGAAGAACAACCCAGAAATCTGGTCTTTGTTCTTCAATAAGGACAACAGGTTTTGGCTTTAACATAAATCATTTTGCCTTTCTATTTTCTATTAAATAATCTCTATAAGCAGTATATAGGACATCCGTTAGAGAATCATGAACACCTTGGTCTTTTAGCAAATTAACAAGAGTATCTTTATTGATCTTAGTTCCTACTTTGTCTGCTGTTTTTTCTAGTAAATTATTCAAAGCAATCATAAGTTGATTTCTTGCTGTAGCATGATTCATTTTATAATTATGATTTGACATGATTTTAGCAATACTCCTAAAATCAACGCCATTGTTCAATGTTACATATTTTTTATCATTTTTCATATAGCTACCTCAATATTCATCATTTTATATAATTCTTCTTCTGTTTCTGGAATGTTCTCAATAATTCCAAATCTTAAAAGTAAAAGAAACTTTTCTTTTTCTGTTAGTTCAATAAAGGCATCTTTAAGTGCTCTTTTTAGTAATACACTATCATACTGTCTATCTGCTTCAGGTTCTTCTTCGTCAGAATTATATTCTAAAGTTTCACCTAAAGTAATTGCGGTTTCTTTACTTGGATCACTAGACCAATTTGAAACTGGGCTATCAAGACTAACAATATTTTTAGAATGCATTGCTGAATTAATAGAGAACAGCATTTTATTGGTAAAATCTACTTCTTCGCTTTTACCAGCTTTATAAGAATCGATGATCTCTTTTAAAGCAATATTTTCTTCTTTCATTTTCTTAAGAAGTTTATTTTGTGCTGTACGAATATGACTTGGCACATGGATCATTGGTTCAACATTAAGAAGATAATTGTTGATTGCTTGTCTAACCCACCATGTAGCATATGTAGAAAACTTAAATCCTAATTCTGGTTTAAACCCATCAATAGCTGAAAGAAGACCAATAATTCCTTCTTGAAGGAGGTCTTCTCGTTTTTCTTTGTGTTCTTTTTTTGATGAATAATATTTGTTTACAATATAAACCACTAAAGCTTGATTCTTTAATAGAAGAATGTTCCTTAACTTTGTATTTGATTGATTGCTGGCATATTGAACAAATAATTCTTCATCTTTAACAAAGTTTGAATTTATTTTTGTTGGTTTCAATTTTATTTCGTTATTCGATAAAATTGTCTCCTGTTGTAGTGCATGTGTTTGCATCATTGATAACTCTTCTTTCTTTGGTATTAGAATCTAAGGCTTTTTTTTGAGTTGTCAACCTTGAAACCCTATCCTTTTTTATACCATTCAGAATTTCATTTTTAACCTTACGTTCCATTGCACTCATCATATATGTTGCAAGATATCTTGCTTTTATTGTTTCATAGTTCTTTTTATTTATAGGAATTCCCATGGAAATTGCCAAATCATAACCTTGTTTCCAAGCTTCAAATTCTTCTTCTACTTCCAAAACTTTGTAAGCTTGTGAACCTTTATTGATATTCAATTCTTTTGCATATTGTAAATAATCGCCGCTACGTTTGGAAAATAAAACATGTCCTGTTTCATGAAGAAGAATATATAAAGAATTCTCAGTTCTTCTTCCAATAGTTCTTACAGAGATGGTATTATTAAAAAAATTACATTCATCGTCAGTTACCTTGCCTAGAATTACATTCCAATTCTTATCATTTAAGAATTTTATAACTCTTTTAAAATGATATTGCCATTTAGGTTCCTGCATATAAGACCTCTTATATAATTATAAATTACAAGAAATATATTTTTTATGAACGAATTATATACTTTTTATTTCTGTGTGATAACTACAGTTTTCCTTACAATGGTTTTAAACATTTTAGACGACGAAAAAAGAAATTAAACAAACAGCCAATAATTAAATGAATTGGAGCAATAATGAAAAAAATAATTAAAGAAAACATTACAAATGCAGAAGTTGACCGCTTAGTACAATCTGTTATGAGAGCATTGCAAACAGCAAATGTTGTTAATTCCGAAAACAATTCTGCTGTACAAACTGCTGTACAAACTGCTGTACGTCAAGTTCAAGCTCCAAGCGCAGGATTAATGCCAATTGAAGAATCGAAAAAAATAAAGGAAAATAATATGAAACTATCACTTAAAGAACTAAGAAATATGATCCGTGAAGCAATTGAAGAATGTGGTTATATGGATGAAATGGATGTAGCTGGAGCTGCTATGGATGAAGAGTCTCTTAAAAGGGACGAACTAAAAGAAGCAATTGAAAGAAAAAAAGCTGAAAGAGCTGAGAAAACTGAAATGAAAGAAAGAACAAAAGAAAAAGATATTTCCGTAACAGTTGCTCAATTAAGATCTGTAGCTTCTTTATCTGAAAAACAAAAAGAAAAATTCATGAAATGCATTGCTGATGGTCATACCGTCGCTGCTGCTCTTCGTGCATGTAAATGAAATCAATATTCATCTCGAAAAAGTATTTGAATTACAGTTGTTGTAACTGACAATATAAATAAAAGATGAAAATTACAGAATAAAGCTGCAAAACAAATACATAAGTTTCTTAAAAACCAGAAAGCATATTTTGTTTTCTGGTTTTTTGTTATTGGATATAGAATCGATAAAACACCTCCAAGATGTAATGCTGGAATTGCATATTCATTTGTTTGAGATAATATCCCTTGTTCCAAAAGTACGTTTAATATATGCGCCCAATATAATAAAACCGCACCCGTTCCAAAAGAAACGATGCGGTTTAATATTGGAGCTATTTTATTTTCTCCATTCATATTTTTAACTTCAGTAAGTTCTGCCCTTACCGCCCTCACGAAGCCTTTTAGCCTCATCCAATAAAGCCTGAGTATCAACAGATGGGGTATTCTTTTTCTTGCCCTTCTTGTCGTTCTCAGGAGGTGGTACGGCGTCCACGCCAGGCATAGAAGATGGGTTCTTGGCATATTCTTCTAGTTTGTCTGCTTGAGCACACCTATGACAAAACGAACCGAGTCCTTTGTGTCCACATGCAAATCTATTCTTTGTTACTGGCATATCATCTCCTTTTATTTCTTGGTAATAGTCTGTTTAGAAAAAATCTTGTGAATTGTATTATTATGTTTATTATTAATTGTCGAACACTCATATTGAACTGCCCTCTTCTGTAAGAATAGGTGCAGTTCCTAACTCTATAATTGTTTCGGCTGCATTATAACTTATTTCTACACTCTCTTGCGGACGTTCTGGATATACATTTAGATTTCTTGATAAGAAAGTCCTTGTTCTTATCATTGTTATTCCCTCCGAACCACGATCCAATATGTTTCTGGTTCCAATAGGGATATTTGGATTTTCTATCCTTACAGTTCTTAAACGCCAAGAACTTGTTATATTGGTTTCTACTGTGACATCATATGGGATTTCTCTCCCAAGTATTTGAGCATGTAATACTCCGCTTCTTTCCTCTGAAACTATGAATTGCAAGGGAAAAGAATAGGGATTTCGTATTCGTAGATCCAATCTTCCGTAGTCTACTGTAGCATCCCAGCCAGGATCAATATAACTTGAACGTCTTGAATGAGTGTGATGTTCAACGATTTCTAATCCGGCTTTAAATGCCGCAGCATGTAATGTACCTGAAACTTGACAAATCCCGCCTCCAATCCCATCTACTAATTGTCCATCCAAGATAGTAGGAGCCATCAGATAACCACGTTGAATACTTCGTTCTCCTACAGTCCTATTGTAACTAAATGTTTGTCCAGGTGAAAGAGTGAAATTGTTAATTGCTCTCGCTGCTCGACGGACATTTCGTGCTCTATTTATCCATTGACCCCATACTCTAAAATTTGTCACCTGTTCTCCAAGTACAAACATCTGCTGAGAAGAAGAAATATTTGGATTTATGAAAAAGGCAACAATTATAAAAAAGGTTGTTGCAAATAAAATAAGGTTGTTTTTCATGTTTCTTTTTGATTATTTGTCGTTACAGTACGAGGTTTACGACCAGGACGACCAGCATTTGGATTACGTAGAGTCATTTTTTTTGTTTGAATTACAACTGTTTCTTTAGATTTTGGTGGAATCGATTTTGGCGTAATTGATTTTAGTGTTTTTTCTTTTAAAGTTTCTTTTTCAGCTTCAGCCATAAGAATTTTAATTTGATTATTTTCTTCAATCATTCTATCAAAACTGCTTACCAAATCCATTTGAACACTTTTTGCAACTTTAAACCATTGAGTTAGAAACATAAGCAAGAAACGGATTCCAACAACACTAAAACTCGTCAACAGAAATGTAGGCAAAAACGAATCAAATCCAGAAATTGCAGCCCAAATAGTTGCCCATCCAGTTACAAGAGGAAGAGAAAAAACAAAATCCTCAAATGCTTCATGACTAATAAATTTTCGACCAAATGATAAAACTGCACTGTTCATATGTTACTCCTAGTTAAGATAACTTTACGTTATAGTTTAAAACATTTATACTATTCTGAATAGAATTATTTTCTTTTTACTCTTGGTTTACCTTTGCCAACATACAAAGGCTTTGGTTTGGAATATGGATTTCTATGCATTTTACGCAAAAAAGGCAAACATGAAATTGAGATTAAAACCTCATCTTCATTATCTGTTTTAAAATGTATCAATTGTTGAATGCCTAAATTCATTGTTCCACAGAACTTTAACCAGGTACCTGTACGAAGACGACTAATTGTTGTATTGCTGCCAATCTTTGGAATACATGGAATGTAATTTATTTCCAAATTAGGAGGAAAAACACATCTTTCTTCACCCAAGATAAGTTGTTCTGTAACCAAAATAATTATCCCCTATTCCTAAACATAGGATAGGGGATAAGATTATAAATTTAAACTAATATCAGACTGCTGGAGGTGCTTCTGGGGCTGGAGCTTCAGGAGCCGGTGCAGCTTCTGGTTCAGCGGCTGGAGTGGCTGATCCTTTTTCATCTTCTGGAACATTGATAACAGCTTGACCAATATCAATCAGTTCTCTTTGCAATTCTGCTTTTTGTTCATCTGACAATTTACCGAAGAAAAGAACAAGTTTTGCATAAACATCGTTATCTTTAAATGAACGACCACCACGAATTACATTAAGACGTTCAATCATGTCATCTACAGTTAGTTCTTCTTTTTTTGCTGGAGTTCCTGGTTCGGCAGGAGGAGTTGGTGGCAAAGCACTTGATGGTGGCATTGGTGCTGGTTCTGCTGCTGGTGCAGGAGCTTCTGCTGCTGGTGCAACGTCTTGTTCAGCTAGAATATTAACAATAGCTTCTTTTAATAAATTTTCTAAAAATCTTGATCTACGTTCTGTTAGTACTTCGTTTTTCATTTTTACCTCAAAATCAAGGATAATTATTGTGCAACAACAATTTTTACTCTGGCTTTATCACCAAAAATACGTGAGATTGAGAATTGATAAATTTTTCTTAATTTATTCTTATTAAGATTTTCTATCTTTTTATTTGAACTTTTCTCTCCAGGTAAGACAAACCTTGCACACATATAATATTCTTTTTTAAATTTTCGCATAGCGTTTAATGCTGCTTCAGTATTCATATTCATTTCTATGTGAATATTTTTGGTATATCTTCGTTCACTAAAAATAAAATTAATATTTTTTAACTCTCCAAAGAACTTCAAACTTTTAGAATTAATCTTTTTTACAAAGTGTTTTCCAAATTTTCTTTCTTCTTCTGTTTCATGAAATTCAAATCTAACAATAGATTTCTTTTTTTCGTTCTTTACTTTCTTAGATTTAACAGAATTGATTTCTATATCATCTATAGAAGGTCCGTGAGAAGATACTCTAACAAGATTGCCTTGATCATCTAATAGAGAATATTGTTCTAATTTTTCCATCAATAAATCATAACATGTAAATAATATAAAATAAATTGGGGAAAGGAATAAAATCCTTTCCCCAATTTTGTTGGGTTGAAAATTTAATCAGCTATCATCATCTGAATCATCGACAGATGGACGACCCTTGCGCCTCGGAAAAACAGTATGTGCAACCAAAGACTGATAACTCTTAATCACATTATTGTCACGAGAAATATCCTGCAAAAGAAACCGAATAATAGTGTCGATAGCATAACTAGACAAAATACCCAGAGTATCCTTTTCCCGCTGAGTTGTGATCGAAACATCAATCTTAGTAATCACCTGTAGCTTCTGTAGTGCTTGAAAAAAAGAATCAATACTGTCAGATTCCTTGAGAATCTCTGCAAATCTTTCAGCAGCATCAAGCCGAGCAGAATCAATCTTGTCAATGATAGATTCACTCTCGTTTTCATCCATTCGCATTGGATTCTTTCCACCACATAGAACCCCAAACTTCTCAATAGCAGATCTCTCTAGTCGCTGAATCATAGGAGCCGTAATATTACCAACTTCCTTACCAATCGCAGAGAAAGTTTCATCACGCTTAGTGTACTTGATCTTCTTCTTTTCATTCTCATTCTGAGACTCTACAAAGGCGTCTAGATCAGATAGATCTGTATCCGTTAGCATCTTTAGCCCGCTGCGAATAGAAGGCATAGAACGCCACATATCGGCAATCTGAATAGGAGAAAGAGGAAAGTGACGATTCCTAGAAATATGAGACAGAACATTATCAATGTTCACATCTGTAGTATACCAAGCCTTCTCCGAATGCTTATTGGGATTAAACCATTGCCGCATAACCCATGCCGACATTTCATTGCGATTACGGATACTGGTAAACACCACAGACGATTCATTGTTCATATTATATCTTCCTTAAGTTATGCGACCAACTGTTACAGTATAACGCTGCTAAAAATTATATCAACTATATTATGCACTCTTCTTTTGTGCCTTTGCCTTACTCTTTGCATCCTTCTTCTTTACAAGATTCTTATAGTAGGAAGCAATCTCTATAGTTTGATTATAGCAAAACAAAACAAAGAATCAACTCTTTTGTTTAGCCCCAATAGATTTCATCATATTCAGTAGTGCGCTGTTGAGCCATTTCCAATAGCTTAATAATCGTATTCTGCAAGTATCCTTCAGGACGACCATTACTGATGAAATTATCCTTAATAATAGTAGGAATCATCTTATCGAGAAAAGAACTGTTACGAAGACGAATCAATGCACGCTTACAAAGAACTTCAAGTTCTCTTGCAGAGATTTTGCCGCTGTAATCAGAAGGCAAGGATAGAAGAGAAAGAACTTCTAGTGCATTACTATTGCACAGATTGATTTCAATACCACTATCTTCTGTCATAACGGAATAATGATCACCATATTTGTAATCATACTTCTCAACAAGCTTCATAGGATTTTCAGGATTCCAAAAAGTAATTGACATTTATCTAATATATCACATCAAATATTGATTTCAAGTTTATTTTTAAAAACTTCCATTAACTGATTATATAATTCATATGTCGTTTTTTCAAATTGCTTATGCACCTGTGCATCTGCCAATATAACAATGTTTTCATTATCATCCCAAGTGGCTATTGTTATATGTCCAGAACGATACATAGAGAATATTTTAGGATCCAATCTGGATTGTAAAGTCCTTAATAATCCTTCTAATAATTCAAATTCTTTTGGCATTTAGTTCCCTTAAATCTCTTTTTTTTCTATTATTGGTAGCCTTCCACTAATAATAAGAATTATTATTTCTAAATACATTTTTATTCTGCTTTTTTATAAAAAGCAAATCAATTTCTATTCTGATAATTCCAACAATTATCACATCGACACATTAACCATCCACGACTTCCGTTTGATCTAATTTTTGCAATAGTAGAACTACAGATTTCACAAGTTATACGACTTTTTTCTTCAGCATCTCTGATCATTCGATGTGTTAAATCATCACCGCCATAAGCATAGGTTCTTAAACCACCAAATTTTTCTTTAATTTGAACAAATTTAACTTTATCTACATTTGGATAATCCGTAAGATAAGCATCTATTTTTTCTAACAATTCGTCAACGATTTGATACCAACCATCTTCATGACTAATTTCGGTAATTTCTTCAAGTAAATCTGGATATTTATCTATCAATGATTTTTCTAAATTGAGTTTCATTTCAAATCCTTTAATTCTTTTAATGCCCTAGAGTAATTTGGCGGCAAAGCAATTAGTCTTGTTTCATGTAGAAATATACTCCAATTTCTTACTGTCCCATCCATGTATTGACTTGGGTATGGATTATGAACCTGAACTTCAGGTTCAATTAATAAAAATATTAAATTGTTTTTTGTATGTTCAAATTCGGAACCAGAAAAATTCCACCCATTAGTATGTTTTTCTACTGGATAGATCCATATTGGTTTAAAAGATTCCAAAACCAGCAACATAGTTTTTAAGTATATCAACAAATAAAAAACAAATAAACCGGGAGTTACCTCCCGGTTTATTTTAGTTCCTTCTTATCGTATCAATCAGGAAAACTCACTCGCACGCTCATGGTAGAAGTTACGAATATCGCTAGGCATATCCATAAATAGAGTTTCCTCAGTAGAAATAGTGCCGATTTGGAGGTTAGAAGTAGCAGTCCTTGCCGCCCGAATGCCACCCCGAATCGGAGTGTTTTCGGGGCTAGTAGCCTGTTCAAGCCCCATCCAAACATTAGCCATAGCCTGATTATGGATCGAAATACGATAAGTAATGCCACGTCGATAAACATCGGCAAACTGACGAATCTCATTCATGATCGTGCCATGAAAAGTAAGACGAGTATCGGCAAAGCCGCTAACGGTTGCAAGAGCATAACGATGAACATAGTTTGGTTCAGCAAGCCGCTGGATTAGCCGTTGCCGAGCAGAATAGTTAGGTCGTCGTCCACTCCTAGATGCAGTAGTAGTGCTTTCAGAAGCCACACTAGCAACAGGCTCAGAAACAACCGGTTGAAGGGCGGCACGAGCAACAAAATGAACGCAAAACTGAATCCAGTTAGAAACCTTGGTAGCATTAACGCTGCCACTATGCTGACGGAACTCGACGGTTCCATAACGAGCATAACTAACAAGATTAACTGCATAGTATCGGTTTAGACCGCTAGCAACCGAACGAAGATCACCCGTTCGATTGACATTCCGAACAAGATTAGCAACGTAATCGCCGCCAACCGTCATTGCCCATCTCCCATTACGCCGGGAAAGAGGCATGAAAGCGTTGATCTCATTCTCGAAATGTGCATAACGCTGAACAACTGAAAGGATCTGACCGGCATTGAGGTCGTTAGCGTCAACGTGAACATGGAGTCCACACGTCTTATTCACGGTCGCACCAGCAGAAGAAAGAGCAGTAAGAACCTTCCGAACTTCCTCAATGCCAGCCTCCCCAACAAGCGGCGGGGAAACAAGCTCGCCACAAGCATCACTATCCATGCCAGGAGAAACTGTAACCGAACCATCCCGAACAATCTTCCAATGATTGCGAGTGGCATGATTGTAATCCTCATACTGGCAGGAAACACCAGCGTTACGGATTGCTGCCTGAGCAAAACTAGGAGTGATACCGACGAATTCAATCTCAACACCAAACTTACGATTAGGAAGGGTCATTTCTATCTCCAACTGAATGAGTTACTTGCCTTACTCATTCAATATAACACAGGCTTTGGAGATATAAACTTTATTCTGAAAGATGATCTTTATTTTTTTTGACTATACATGGTCATGTAAGGTATGGTCACATAACTTAATAAAGATTATTCTTGCAGCTCTTCCAAATAAACAGAATGAATTATGTAAGTTTTATCATCCAGAAGAATTTTGACATAATTTTCTGGATTAAAACCCATATATACTTTTTTTTCTACTAGCATAACGATGGTTTTTTCTTGAAAGTATTTAACATCGTTTAAAGAAGCAAAGACGGGCACTTCTTTTTTAACCCGTCTTGAGTTTTTCATTTCATATAATTTTCCAACTTTTAATAAGTCAGTATCCATGTTAATAAATATCAAGACAATTTAATAAGATTTTCAGCATAAACTTCATAAAGCTTATCTTCAATTAAACAATTGACATATTTTTCTTTATCTGTTTTAGAAACAACAACTACTGGAGTACCTGGCTCAAATTCAATACTTTCATGAAGTTTACCAACTATATTTTTTATCTTATATACGACAATTCTATTTGATTCTTTACGATATGGATGTGTAAATTCTGGTATTTCTTCTATAGAAGATTTTAATTGATATAATCCGCCGACTCTTAATTTCATAAATTCACCAATACTTGATTATCTAACATATGAACAAATTCTTTATCTTTGAAAGTAAATTTATTATTATTTGAATCTAAAGAAATTGTTTCTATTAGATAGTCGCTAGTATATTTTCCAGATACTGGATATGCATGAAATTCATCATTTATTTCAACAATCTCTGAAATAAACAAGATATCCCCAATTTTAAATTCATGTATCTGCGGTTGTTTAATGTTTTCTAAAACCTTAATATGATTAGTTAAAAATTGATACTTCAATGCCAATATTATCTTATATTTTTTTTCAATTGTAGAATTGGAATTAAGCAAAACGTTTAATATTGATTTTGTTGTAATGCTTGGAATAAAAATACTGCTTGTCTGTAAAGGGACATAAGGGGCATATAAAATACCAGAGCTTGACATAGGATTAATAATATTGCCCGCCACATTTCGAATAGCATTTGCAACATCTTTAACGGTATAGTTATAAGAACCTGACATCGTATATGTTGGTTTATTATTATTGGACATGGGTTTATTATAACAAAAAACCATCAGAAATTAATCTGATGGTTTTAATTTTTTTAATTTTTAACTAGACTCACTGAGCAGTAGTTGTAACTGTACCAGAAGTTGTGCTGGTTGTAGCACCTGTTGCTGGAGTTGTAACGGTTGGAGTTTCTACCGTTAGAGTAACATCTGTAGCGGTCGTAGACTCTGTTGAGACAGATACTGGAACAGTTGAAACTCCAGCATCAGCAACAACAGGGGTTACAGTTACCGCCGCAGTTGCATCTGTGGCTACGGTTTCTGTCTCGGCAGTGGTTTCGCCAGTTGAACTACCGACAACATTCCAAACTACAAATACAGCAAGTACGGCTACAAGAACACCAAGAAGTACACGACGATCTAGATTCATATTTTTATCCTCTTTCTTAATTTATTTTTTATTTATGTTCTATCATGAGAACACAATTATTATAACAGGTGTGAGTGTTGTATTTCAACCATTAAATGTATAAAACACTCAATCAGACAGTTTTGCACCACACCAACCAATAGCTAGTCCACTAATAAACATAACTAACATTAAAATTATTATCATAAAATTTCCTTGTTTAAATTAGTTTTTTAATAATTCTTCTATCCATTGAATCTTCAAAGGCAGCTCTGAAAATTGTCACCAAATGTTTCTGATATAAAAGAATAATTTCCTGGTATAAAAGATCGTCTTCTTTAAAAGAAACAACAGTAAATACATTTTCAGGATAAATTGCAATCGTTTTTTCTGAGATTCTCTTCCAACCATGGATTTCTTTAACTGTACAACATAGCCTTGTTTCTTTTAAAAAATACCAAACAGATCCTATGTTGGGTTCTTTGCTCATTTAATTAGATCTTGTATATGTCACCACAATCAATCATCTCTATAAAGTTTTTAGGATTATGGTGCATATCTTCTAAAGTTGCTTTGTCATCTATTCCTATACATAAATATTTTATGTAATAGCTAAAATAACTTTCTTCTTTAATAAGTAGGATAACTGGATGTTTTTGATCTTTTATTACATATTGAGAACCAATTATAAAGAAATCATTTAAAAAATCAATTGAATCTTTTTTAAAGTTAAATTTCATAAAGTTAAATTTCTTTTTCCAAAATACAAAGTATTTTCATCATATATTTGGAACAACCTATTGTTAATCAATACTAAGATTTTATCTTTTTTATCAAAATTGTAAAACCTTTTTTTATCTTCAATATTTGCTTTTGATTTTTCAATAAACATCATTAAAGGTTGATTGACTATTGATAACAGATGACATTCTTCTGGAAAGCCAACAGCTTCGATAAAAATTTGCTCTAATTCTGGCAGTGTTGCAAATCTGGATGTGGAAACAAGAGAAGAAATTAAAACGAAATCTCCTGGTTTTAACAGGTCAGAAATCATTTTTTATCTCCAATAGCAAAATAAAAATCCCTTTGTGGATTTTTATTCCATTCAAAGGGATTGATATTAGAGATAAATTTCTCTTTTATATTCATGTTGCTTTACATAAATATGAAGCAACAATTATCTTAGTTAAGATTTGCTTTATCGTTTGCATCCTCAAGAGGAGAAAGATTATACATAGAATCCCAAAGAAGAATAGCACCTTCTAGATTAAGGGAAGGATTCTTTTGTAAGACATCTGCAATTTCAGCCCCAACCTGTTTGGCTTCTTCCTTAGATTCGATAGGACCGATAATAGGCTGTAAAAAATGTTTTCCTTCCTTTACTGTTCCATCACTACCTTCGATATCATTGATTACAGATTCATTACACGCCATTAGATAAAATCCATCCTCTAAATCTTCACCATCTAAATTATCGTATTGAATACGTGATTCTTCATTGACTTCAAGGATTATTAGCGAATTAAATTCTTTCCTCAACATTGTATTTCTTTCTCAAAAATTATTCATAAAATGGGTTTCCCATTCGTTTTTATCATTTAGGGATTCTCGAAAAAACTCCGAGCTTCTCCAGTAATTTCCTGTATCATTCGTTCGATAATGATGCTCAGAGAAAATCTTTGCCTTTTCACGGCTTGTCTTTCGATCCTTGCGTTCATCACGCTTGGCTTCTTTTGCCTTGCGACGAATAATCTTGGTAATTGTCTTATCAAACTTCTTAGTGATTTTTTCTTCGGAAGTGTTCTTCTTATTGTTCAGCTTCTTGGTTAGGGATTCAAGAGAACCTTCAGGAAGGTTAAGATTTCGCTTCATACTCGTAAGAAGCTCCTTAGCTTCCTGCTTGTTGTAAGAAACCTTTTTCTCTGGAAATTCATCCAAGAGCCAAATATTAAAACGGTTCCAATCCTGGAAACTCATCCGACGTGTAATCTTGCTATAACGGTGAGGACGCTTATCGTTTTCGTTTTCGTTTTCCATATATTCAATATATCACAAGCAAAAGAATTTTAAACTATTTTGTTTCTAATATCTGCCATTCATTATCACGACCATGAAGAGAATAATATTCTCCTAATAATTCACATATCAAAATCAATGGTTCTTTTGAATAAACAGACAAAACAAGTAGATGACAATTTATAGGTAAGAAAATTCCTAATTGTGGCGAATTTTCTTTTATGTACCAACCATTTTCTGTTGTTACCCATTGTATGGGATAAACAATAAAGCCACCATGTAAACTTTTTTGATATGCGCTAGCATAGATTAAAGAACCAATTTTAGGTTCTTTACTTCTACCTAACAAATTTGGGAATGGTTCATTATCTATCACATAGATAAATATTAAAACAAAAGTAAGGGAGAATAAACTCCCTTACTTTTATGCTGCATTCATCATATGCTTTGGAGCAGTTCCATTCCTCGGAACAAAACCATCCTTTTTGCTATGACAAAAGAAACAGAGCGGCTGAATATTATCTAGCGAATTATTCCCACCTTCACGAAGCGGCTTAATGTGGTCCAACGTCAACTTATAGTTACATTCCCCACATTCCGCACACGCAAAGTTATTCTTCAAAAGAGCCAAAAGCCAAGAGCCAACTTCCAACTTTCCATCAACACCCAAACGACTTCCTCTGCGATTATGTCGCCGCTTCAATCTTGCACTCTTGATTACACATCCAGTACAAGAAAAAGGAAATGTCATACTTCTACGATGAATATAGTCATTCTTACCACTTCTAAATTCTTCCAAGCAAACACTACATTTGTCGCCACACCGGGCATATTCTCCATCAGGCATATCAACTCGCCTTCTCAAAAGGATTACAAATCCCAATTGAATCTTCGATCTTAATCAAAGGTCCATTTCCAGAAAGAAGCTTCCGTACCTCTTCACGAATCATTGAAGAAGTAATATAATCCTTCCTGTTAACAGCCGACTTATATAGCTCGTCAAAGGAATCAAGAATGTTTGCAAAATCATCATCCGTCAATTCAAACTGTTCCATATTTCCTCCGTATGTTTCTATTATAACAAAGAAGGGGAAAGTTTCAACCGCTTTCCCCAATCTTTTACTTATTCACTCTGCACGAGCAAAACTGTAACGATTGCTATACCAAACACCATCAAGCCAATATCCGAAATCCTCGTGAGCAATGCGATCACGCTCAAGGCTAGTCATAAACACAAGCTTATTACCACTTCCGATAGTCTTTTCAATTCGTTCAATAACAAGCTTACGAAGAACATCACTAGGATCATCCCAATGGGAAAGCTGGTCGCTCAACTTCTCTGCAAAAAGCTGAGTATCACTCTTGACTTCATCGTTACGAAGCTTGGCACTCATAAAGGTGCCATTGTGCATCATAAACATATCAAAGCCGTGCTTTTCCTTGCTGAGAATCTGGAACGGATGACATTGCGCTTCCGTCTTACCCCCACGAGTACGGAATCGGAAATGAAGGCTATAGGGAAGTCCCTCAAAACGCTCAATTAGATCCCAAGTTTCATCGAAAGAATAAAAACCACGACAAGACTGAACACGATCACCGTCTCGCCACATAAATCCAACACCATCGGGATTGTTGCGATACGCAATTGCCATGCGATCCTTGTTAAGCTTAACACCCTTCGGATTATATGCGATGATACACATTCTTTTCTATCTCCTATATATTCAATATACCATGTGGTATTGAACTGTCAACCTTATTTCAAACTTTTTTTTGCGACCACTTGTTGTCGCTGTTTGTGAGACTAAGTTAACATACGTTCAAACATTTTAAACCTTTTATCTAAAATAAAGCTGTGATTAGAAAAAAATACAGCAAAGAAAAATTGGAGAAGATCGCCTGTGAAATTTGCAAATATGACAAAAAAGAAGCTTTGCACTTACATCATATTATTCCCAGATGTGATCCTCGGTCTTCTAATGATTTACATAATTTGGCATGTCTTTGTCCTAATTGCCATGATCTAGTCCATGCTGGGGTTCTTGTCATAGTCGGTGTTTTTAAAACCACAGCAGGTAGGAAGTTAATGTGGTTTAAAGATGGTGATCATCCGCCGCTAGAAAAAGAATTCTGGCTTATAAAAGACAATCCATTGGTTCTTCGTGGTAATAAAAAAATAAATTCTTGATTTAAATCTATATTTTTCTTCTATAGACTCAATACATGAAAACCGTATCATGGGTCGTAATTAGAAAATGTGATGGCTTAAAAATAGGTTATTTTTCCTCATATGAAGCAGCTAAAAATTATTTTAATGCTTTCAAAGAAGAAAATACTAAACTAGAGATATCAGAAATTAGGAGATAAATTATGATTACTAAATTACGTTCCTTACTAAAAGATACAAAAGGTTTATCCACAGTAGAATATATCATAATATTGTGTTTATTGGCAATTACTTGTTTTGCTATTTGGAAGCAATTTGGAGAAACTGTAAAGAGTAAAGTTCAAGGTGCAGATAACATTGTAGGAACACTCCCAACAGAATCATCTCCTTGATTAAGGAATATATGAACAACATAAAAATTGATGTGGTAATAGATTTAGCACATGGCGATAGTGGTAAAGGTAAGATTTGTCACGCTTTGTTAGCAAAACGTGAGTACACCCATTGTTTACGTTTTGGTGGCGGCGGCAATGCTGGACACACCATTTATCATGAAGGTACAAAATTTGTTACCCATCTTGTTCCTAGTGGAGTATTCCATAATGTTCGTTCAATTATAGGTCCAGGATGTGTTGCTAATACAAAAAAACTTCTGGAAGAAATTAAATATCTAGAAGATGGTCTGAATAAGAAAATTAATGTTGGCATTGCAAAAAACACTCATCTTGTAACAGATGAACATTTGGAAGCCGACAGTAATGATACCAGGATTGGAACGACTAAAACAGGCAATGGTCCAGCATATTCAGACAAATATTCTCGCAGAGGATTGAGAGCCGAAAGTGATCCTGTTTTAAATCCATATCTTATGGATATGTACGAAGAGTTTTATAATTCTGATAAACCCATTCGTATTGTTGCTGAAGGCGCTCAATCTTTTAATTTAGACATTGATTGGGGAGATTATCCATATGTTACAAGCAGTCATTGTGGTCTTGGCGGCGTTCTTAATAATGGGTTTCACCATAAGCATATAAGGAACGTATACGGCGTTATAAAGGCTTATGACACATATGTAGGAGCCAAGTCCTTTCAACCTGCTGGAGAGGTTTTTAACCGCATTCAGGAGGCAGGACAAGAGTTTGGTGCGACTACAGGAAGAAGGCGACAGGTTAATTGGATTAATTGGAATCTTGTAGAACGTGGAGTTCATATGAACAATGTAACAACATTAATTGTTAATAAAGCTGATGTTCTAGACCAGGTTGGTGCCTGGGGAATTCTACACAATGGACAATCGATTCAATTTAAAAATAAAGCTGAGTACAAGCATTGGCTAGAAAAACATTCCTTGATATTAGATATCAATTTAGTTTTTTCTGAAGGTGCAGATGACATGACTTTTGTTAAACATTTGTGAGGGTGGCATGATTGGAGACATGGAAAAACTTTTTACTGTTGGACAACAAGTTGAATTGTCGGTAATGGGTAAAACCTATGTGGCTACAGTAATTGAAATCGACATCAGTAATTTTGAAAGAAAATATTTAATAAGCTTTTCTGATCATAAAACTGATACAAAATGGGTCAATAATTCAATTTTAAGACAATTTATTTTTAATAACTAATTTTTAAAACCTAATTGGTTCCTATAATTGTTTAAATTAAAAATCAAATACCATATCATTTAATTATGAAAATAGTATGGACAACAGATATTCATCTTGATCATTTAAAATTGCCTAGAATACAGGAATTTTGCCGTAATGTTCTAAAACCACAGAATCCAGATGTAATTGTGATAACAGGGGATTTGTCAAATTCTAAAATGTTATTTCATCATCTTCTTGTATTAGAGAAAGAAATGGATCCTGTCCCTGTGTTTTTTGTTTTAGGCAATCATGATTATTATGATGGTTCTATTAAAGATATTCGAGTAATTCTAAAAGAAAGATACTCTTATACAGAGAGTGATAAAAATAAATTATCTAAAGGAACTTTTTGGCTTGGAAGCAGCGGTATTATTCCATTAGATGATTCAACAGCTCTTATTGGTCATGATGGCTGGTATGATGGCGGATATGCTAATTGGTTTAAAAGTAAACTCGGGATGTTGGATTACGAAGTAATTAAAGAATTAGATTCAAATTCATGTCCAGTTAAAGAATTAAGATTTGATGCCTTGCAAAAAATTGCTTGGGAGAGTGCAAACTATATCAAAGAAAATATGGCAAAAGCTTTCAATGAAGGTTATAAAACCCTTTATATTGCAACTCATATCCCGCCCTTCAGAGAAAACAGTACATATCTAGGAAAAATAAGTGATGATGACTGGATGCCACATTTCTCATCTAAAATAATGGGAGATATGCTACTGGAAATAATGCCACAATATCCAGAAAATAATGTTATTGTTCTATGTGGGCATAGTCATGGAAAGGCATATCATAAGCCATTGGAAAATCTAGAAGTTCACACCGGCTATGCTTCATATGGAGAACCTTCTATCGCAAAAACATTTTTATTGTGATTAATAAGTTGATAACTTTCTTCTGAATGTTATATTAGAAACATAAGGAGATAGCAAATGAACTTTACTGCCTGTCCGGTTGATATTTGCGGAATGTCCCTTGCGCTACACGTTGATAATGTGACGATGAATAGTGTGCTTTCTACGTTCGCTGCTGGGCGCATGGAAAGCTGGGGCGATGCCGATGCGGGCTATTCTGCTGCCGATATCGGTTTTGTTTGCGAGGAAACGGGTGAGACGTTTTACGTTTATGCTCGTTGGGGCGCTGTCCGTATCGGTGCTCATAATCCGGATAGTGTTGGTGTTCGTGAGCTTGCTTCTTTCCTTCTGAACAATGTTTCTAACTGAATTTTAAGGAGATAACAGATGAATTTTAACGCTAATATCACGGTCCCTACCAATATTGCCTCGCAGCTTGAGGCTTTCTGTCACACTCCTCCGCTTGATTGTGGTCGGGATGAGATCCTATTTGATCAGGAGGTGACATTCTCTGATGGTATTCGTGCTGTTGTTCAGGTTGTTGCTCCCAATAGTCCAGAGGACGGTGAGACTGCATGGACACAGTGTGTTTTGTACGATAAGAACGGACGAGAGTTGTCTGTTTCCGAGCCTGGAGAGTCGCTAATTGGTCCATTCCATATGGATTATTTTACTGATTCATATACGGTGACTGTTGTAACAAATTGAATATAAACTGAGTAATAATAAACCCGCTTAATAGCGGGTTTATTTGTTTATTTATACAAACAAATATGTTATATTCTTTGTAACCCGTTCAATGGAGATTCAATGCTAGGATTATGCTGCCAATGGTTAGAATCACGAGTAAAGCGAGATGGCTCTATTACATATTTTAATGCCATTGAAGAAAAGACTCTTCAACTGGGAGCATATCAGCAAGGTAAGTATTCTATTGAAAGAATCAAAGAAACTTACCATCATAATGTTGATTCCCATATTGCTTTAATCCCAAAGCTAAAGCTAGCAAACATTCATTCTTTCCGACTTACAAGTGGGTTATTTCCTCTTTGGGAGTTTCTAGGTGAAGATTATGCTAAGAATGATCAACAGCTTATTTCAAAGCTAAATCATTTGGGTAAGTTGTTTACTGAAGCAGGGATTAGAGTTTCCTGTCATCCAGGTCAGTTCACAGTAATTTCTAGTGATAGTGACAGAGTTGTTGCTAATTCAATTCGTGAACTAGAATATCATGCTTGGGTATTTGACATGATGAATCTGCCTCGTTCTCCTTATGCTGCTATTAATATTCATGGCGGCAAAGCTGATCGTTCTGATCGTATCAAAGAGGTTTATTCCTCTTTGAATGATATGGTTAAGAGTAGACTAACATTGGAAAATGATGAACGTTGTTACAACGTCAAGCAACTCTTGGATATTCACGAGCACACAGGGATTCCAGTAGTGCTAGACAGTCATCATTATGCTTTTAATTCTGAAGATTATTCATTTGATGATGCCTTTATTCTAACTCAAGCAACGTGGGGAAATAATATTAAACCACTACAGCATTTAAGTAACACAGAGCCAGGAATGGAAAATGGAAGTTTCAATGAACGCAGAGCACATTCAAGATTTATTCATTACATTCCTTCACAGCAACTAGAAGCAATTAAAAATAATTCAATTGATGTTGATGTAGAAGCAAAAGAAAAGAATCTAGCAATTTTTAAAATGAGAAAAGATTTTGAAGTATTCAGTTGATATTCTTTCACCATAAGGTATTCTGTTTATAGGAGGAAACATGACGCAACCGGAAAATTATCCACAAACTGTTGAAGAAGTAATCTGCGATGTTACATATCGACGTTCTGTTTTGCGTGCAATGCGACAATTCAAGAACATGAAGCCTTGGCGTGGTTCTGGGATTGAACGTGCTGCAAAGCTTATGTGGCTTAATGAACAGTTTTGTTTAATTTATGGTAAGAATGTTACCCTGTCTTTTGATCCACGAATCTTGATGGATATGGAATCTGCATCAGGTAATGGTTTTTGTTATCTTGAAAAGGGGGTTATTGAATTGGTTGGAAAGTTGAGCGTTATTACCTTTTTGCATGAATGGGGTCATATGCTTAAGGGTGCTTCTGAACATGAAGCTTGTAAGTGGAGTCTTAATCTGTTTCGACAGATTTTCCCTGTCCAGTATTCTCGTCTTAACGCCGAAGGGCATATCCTACGGAGTGCTGCATGATTAGTTCTTTTGTTTCGTTTTTCTTTCTTGGTATTACTATTGAATACTTCCGTTATCAGATTAGGAACTGTTGATATGCTATTGCCTATGTGTTATGCTCAAATTGAAACGGTTGCTGCAATTGAAGTTGAACATCATTTGCAGTTGACTTGTCAAACTCTAGCAGAAATGTCTGCTGGCGGTGCTTGGGTAGAAATTATTTTTATTCCAGATGTTTGTTGGGGTCTTTTGTATCCTCAAGACCAAAGATTTGTCTGAATCTAAAAAAGAATTCGTAAGGAACCAAGACAGAAACAAAGTTTCTGTCTTTTTTTTTATTAAAAAAACTTGAAATATAAATTATTGATTTTATTTGTTAAAATCATCATAAGATGAGCAGCAAATATTTTGTTGTCGGGAAACTGTATGCTTTTAAAATTAATTTTTATCTTTTCAAAGGAATAAAATTAAAATCGAGTGTAAAAATAAACATCCCAAATCATAGACCTTTTTTGGTTATTCAATCTTCTCAAGCTGGAATTGAGATATTGTTGGGAAATGAAAAGTTATGGTTATCAAATCATATATTAGATGATATGTCAAAATATGATTTTTATGAAATTCAGGAGATTTGAAATGATTACATATGAATATGAATGTAAAAATGAAGTCTGTAAAAATGTATTTGAATTTAAACAGAGAATTAATGATGAACGCCTAAAAGAATGTCCAATTTGCAAGGGTGAAGTACAAAGACTAATTTCTAGTAATACTTCATTTATTCTTAATGGAGAAGGTTGGGCTAAAGACCTTTATCATAAATCAACATGAAAAAAGATCGTCGTTTATATACTCATATAGATAAAACCGGGATTAAAATGATGGAAGAAATCCGTCCTGGTGCCCTCTTGCGTGTTTCGTGGATTGAAGATCCAGAAGCAGATGCAGAGTGGGGATTGGATATGATATATTTTGAAGACGCTGAAGAACAAAACAATATTGTATTATTAGTTGAATGGATGCCTTATATTAATAATGCCAAAAATATCATAACGTTCAAATGTTTACATGAAGATAAACTATATTTATCCTCGACTAATGCATTGCTTGAGATTATAAGATGAGAATTGGCGGCTTATATAAGTTAAATCCTTTATATGATAATCATGAAGGAAAACAATTGTATGATATACGGATGTTAGAAAACTTCTTAGAAGAATACAAGGATACTACTTTTATTAGTGATGTTTATCTAATGGATGATGATATAGTAATGTTAATTGAAACCGATTTGTTTTATTCACATGTTCCAGCTCTTAAAGAAACTAGATTCATAAAAATACTTTTAAAAAACTTTATTTATCTATTTCCTTATAATTTATATAAATCAAATATTTTCGTAGAGGTATAAAATACTATTTTTTTACTGTAAGGTAAAAATATGAGATTTACCGAACAAGATCTATGTGATATCGAGAAATCAATTGATGAAGAACGTTATTGTGATGAAGATGTTGCTCGTGTTTTAATTAATGAAATTCGTCGTTTAAGAGATACATTGGCAGATCTTGGTGACAGTTGGCAATGCTCTTCAAAAAGAAACACACAAGGTGTTTTAATTCCCCCATATTGCAGAGAATTAGCTGAGAAAGCTATAAAAGGAATGATTTAATATGCACATTTGTCATGAAGAAATTCTAGCTTTTCTTAGTTTATTTCCATTCGTTTCTTTTTATATTCCTAGAATTCGTGCCTGGTTCCATGAAAAGAAAAAATGTTTCCATGACAAAGAATCAGATTGACATCTGATTTTCCTGTGTTATAGTAAAGTATAAGGACATGAAATGACTTTTACCAAGAAACTGTTGACGCTTGTTACCACATATAAATTTCTAAGAAAGATGTATCAGATTTCTCAGAAGATTAAAGAAACTGAGAAAAAGGAAACAATTGAAAAGAATTCCCTTAATTCAGAAAGATACCAAAATTGAGTTCTGCAATTATTCTTGTCGTTTTGTATTTATTTGCTGCGGCTTTTGCTTTGATCCTAATCGGAATAGTATTGATACTCTATCGATATGAGAAGACTAAATTGCTATTGGCGGAACTTCGTCATGCAGAAACTCTTCGTCAAATTGATAATCTCAATCTTGATGTTAGTGCAATAAAGCGTTCTATGAATTCACGAGGAAATAACATTTAAGGTAAGGATTTGATAATGATTGAATATATTTTTCATATTGTAATGTATAGTTTTATTGGAGTTTTTTTCTATTCGTTGACTGAAACTTATCTAAGTTTTATTAGAGGGAAAGACAATACTAATTCTTCTTTGATTCAATCTATCAAGGAAGACAAGCAAGCTCACGAAATGCAAATGGAAGCTCTCAAGCGAGAGCAGGATAGACTTTTTGAAACGATGTCGAATAGCATTGAACAGATGAGAGAAAATAACAAGAGACTGATTGCAGATATTCAGAAGGTGACTAGCTCTGTAAAGAGTATCAAGAATGCATGAATTTACGATTTCATTTCTTGGTTTCTTACTTTTTTTCGGATCTTTAGTAGCATATTACAAATACGATTTTGATATCATACTTTCATTCATCAGTTTTATTTTTGGGATTTATCTTATTATCGGTTGTTGAACTATGTAAGTCCTATATTTAGAATTGTGTTTAATATAAAAAATTACATTGGTAATACTCCATTAATAAGATATAACGAAAACATTTTTGTTAAACTTGAATCTGTAAATTATACGGGATCGATTAAAGATCGTCCCGTATTTTTTATTTTAAACAAAGCAGAAAAAGCCGGGAAAATTCGACCAGGATGGTCTGTTCTTGTTGAAGCTACTAGCGGCAATACCGGAATAGCATTAGCAACCATTGGCAAATTAAAAGGTTATGATGTAAAAATTATCATGCCTGAAGACATGAGTGATGAACGAAAGAAAATTATCACAAGTTTAGGTGCCGAAATAACGTATGTTCCTCCAGGTGCATTTCTTCAAGCAATAGAATTAAGAGATAAGATCTGTAAAGAATATCCAAATTATTATAATTTTAATCAATTTGGTGCTTTAGAAAATATAGAAGCTCATTATAAAACTACAGGAAAAGAAATCATTAAAGATATTCAAGAGATGGGTTTAAATCTCTCTGGATTTGTTTGTGGTACTGGCACCGGAGGAACATTTATGGGAGTCTCTAAACGTCTACGAGGTGCCTTTAAAGATGTAAAGTGTGCCATAATCGAACCTGCTGAAAGTGCTGTTATGTCTGGTGGACAACCAGGATTGCATTACATTCAGGGTATTGGTGATGGTAGCAAGTATCTTGTTGACTTAAAGAAAGTAGACAAGATATATACAATTAAATCTGAAGATGCTTTAAATGAAGCAAAAGCGATTAGTAAAGAATTAGGTTATTTTGTAGGGATTAGTTCAGGAGCTAATTTATTGGCGGCTAAAAGAATGGTAGAAGAATTTGGTGGTCCTGTTGTTACAATATTCTGTGATAACGGAAATCGTTATCTTTCTATGTATTAAAACGTTTAAATTTTTTGTTTTGTGTTTATAATAAGAATATGACCTGGAATTACAGAATTATTGAGCACAAGAATACAGACGGTAGTTTGTGGTTTGCCATCCACGAGGTTTATTACGATGAAGCGGGAACTCCGAAGGCTTGTTCGGAAGAACCATGTTTTGCTCACGGTGATGATATTGAGACACTAATTACCGATATGCAGTATATCACGAAAGCTCTAAATGAGCCTGTGTTGCGTTATAGCGACTTTGGTAAGAAGGAGCAACGTCCCGATGTCTAATGTTCAAAACGTCTCTAATGGGCAGCTATACGGTCTTTATTGGGCTGTATATGCTAATGCTCGTCCAGAATTGGTAGCAGTTCCCCAAGATCTTACCACTAAGACAATTCACAATGCAAGCCGCATGGATTTCGTAACCATAAGTGCTGCGGCTCGGACTGTTACTCCTGCCGTATCCATAAGGAATGACCTATGAAAAAACTAATATTGTTTACAATCCCATTTATGTTATCTTGTGGACCTGCACAAGTTCGTTCTGAGACTGTTGATATTAACAGAGATAGTCTTTGGAACCGATGCAGCTTTCACGTTATCGATCATGAATGCGGAATGATTGAGGATGCCGATAGAAGATTGG
>Ga0214921_10002955_pt1 | contig 26851 bp, 25 predicted proteins | sample LL1505_MetaG_FD_177992 | JGI IMG/M metagenome (GOLD analysis project Ga0214921, IMG submission 177992) | Freshwater microbial communities from Lake Lanier, Atlanta, Georgia, United States - LL-1505 | ecosystem: Environmental > Aquatic > Freshwater > Lake | place: USA: Georgia | collected... | reverse complement strand
TCGATCCCTACATCAACGTCGACCCCGGCACCATGTCACCGTTTCAACACGGCGAAGTGTTTGTCACAGACGATGGCGCAGAGACCGACCTTGATTTGGGCCACTACGAGCGTTTCATCAACACCCGAATGAAGAAGGCCAACAACTTCACAACGGGCCAGATTTACAAAAGCGTGCTTGAAAAAGAACGTCGGGGTGATTACTTGGGCAAAACGGTTCAGGTCATTCCACATATCACCAACGAAATACAAGACTTCATCAAGCGCGGTGCTGGTTTCGAAACGCCAGAAGCAGTCGATGTGGCCATCGTTGAAATCGGTGGCACTGTGGGAGATATCGAATCTTTGCCATTTTTGGAAGCCGTGCGTCAACTGAGTTTGCGCATGGGCCCCAACAATGCAGCCTTTGTGCATTTGACGTACGTGCCTTGGATTGCTGCTGCTGGCGAATTAAAGACCAAGCCGACGCAGCACACCGTGCAAAAATTGCGCGAAATTGGCATTCAACCCGATGCCTTGCTGTGCCGTGCAGACCGCATGATTCCTGACGATGAGAAAGACAAGATTTCTCTCTTCACCAATGTCCAAACATGGGGTGTCATTTCCATGCCCGATGTCGATACCATCTACAAAGTGCCGCGCGTCTTGCACGAGCAAGGCCTTGACGCCCTCATCTGCGATCGCTTGCACATCAACACCCAGCCTGCCAATCTCAAACGCTGGGACGATTTGGTTTATGAAACCGAGCACCCCCAAGGCGAAGTGAGCATTGCCATGGTGGGCAAATATGTGGAGCTGTCTGACAGCTACAAGTCGGTCAATGAGGCTTTGCGCCATGCCGGTATGCGCAACCATGTGCGCGTCAAAATAGAACACATCGACTCTGAAACCATCACCCCAGAAACAGTGGCTCAACTGGCCAAATTTGATGGCATCTTGGTGCCCGGCGGTTTTGGCAAGCGCGGCATTGAAGGCAAAATTCAAACCGCACGTTTTGCCCGCGAAGGCAAGGTACCCTACCTTGGCATTTGCTTAGGGATGCAAGTGGCCACCATTGAATACGCGCGCAATGTCGCTGACATGCATGACGCCAACAGCACCGAGTTTGAGCCCGACACACCCTTCCCCGTCATTGCGCTCATCAACGAATGGAAAGATGCCGACGGCACCATTCAAGTTCGCGATGCTCAATCCGATTTGGGCGGCACCATGCGTTTGGGCGCTCAAAGCTCTGACGTATCCTCAGACACCTTGGCGCATCAAATTTACGGCCCTGTGCTCACCGAACGCCATCGCCACCGCTATGAAGCCAATGTCAATTATTTGGACACTTTGCGTCAAGCTGGCTTGGTCATCTCGGCTCTGACTCAGCGAGAGCATCTGACTGAAATTGTCGAACTGCCAACTTCTGTTCACCCATGGTTTGTGGGTGTTCAATTTCACCCCGAATTCAAATCGACACCTTGGGATGGTCACCCCTTGTTCAATTCTTTTATCAAAGCATCGATTGATCATCAGCAAGGTGCGAAGCAATTGAAAGCTGTCGCTTAATTCACGGCGACAACTCAGAGAAAAATCAGGAACACCATGAAACTTTGCGGATTTAATGTTGGCCTCGACCAGCGCTTCTTTTTGATCGCCGGCCCCTGCGTCATTGAATCAGAGCAATTGCAAATGGACACCGCTGGAACTTTGAAGGAAATCACTTCCGCATTGGGCATTCCCTTCATTTTCAAAAGCAGTTACGACAAAGCCAATCGTTCTTCTGGCAGCACCTTTCGCGGCCCTGGCATGGAAAAGGGTTTAGAAATATTGGCCAAAGTCAAACGCGAACTGCATGTCCCCATCCTCACCGATGTGCACACCGAAGCCCATATTCCGGCAGTGGCTGCCGTGGTGGACGTTCTTCAAACGCCAGCCTTCTTGTGCCGCCAGACAGATTTCATTCGTGCCGTGGCCCAATCTGGCAAACCGGTGAACATCAAAAAGGGGCAGTTTTTAGCGCCTCACGACATGAAGAATGTCATTGACAAAGCACGAGCAGCAGCACGCGATGCTGGCCTGCCCGAAGACAACTTCATGGCCTGCGAGCGCGGCGCCAGCTTTGGCTACAACAACTTGGTGTCCGATATGCGCAGCTTGGCCATCATGCGAGAAACAGGCGCTCCCGTGGTATTCGACGCCACTCATTCAGTTCAGTTACCAGGCGGTCAAGGCACCAGCTCTGGAGGCATGCGTGAAATGGTGCCTGTGCTGTCGAGGGCCGCTGTGGCTGTGGGCGTGGCGGGCTTGTTCATGGAAACACACCCCAACCCAGCCGTGGCCATGTCTGACGGCCCCAATGCCGTCCCCCTGCATCACATGAAAGCCCTGCTGGAAACATTGCTCGAGCTCGATGCCGTGACCAAAAAGAATCCATTTTTAGAAAATACATTTAATTAAGAGAGAAGTCAAAATGAGTGCGATTGTTGACATTGTGGGCCGCGAAATCTTAGACAGTCGCGGTAACCCTACCGTTGAATGCGATGTGTTGTTAGAGTCCGGCGTGATGGGCCGTGCTGCGGTTCCTTCTGGCGCTTCTACGGGCAGCCGAGAAGCCATTGAATTGCGAGATGGCGATAAAAGCCGTTATTTGGGCAAAGGTGTCTTAAAAGCGGTTGAGCACATCAACACCGAAATTTCTGAAGCCGTGTTGGGCTTAGATGCCTCCGAGCAGTCCTTTCTAGACAAGACTTTGATCGACTTAGACGGTACCGAGAACAAAAGCCGCTTGGGCGCCAATGCCATGTTGGCCGTGTCCATGGCTGTGGCCCGTGCCGCTGCTGAAGAGTCTGGTTTGCCTTTGTACCGTTACTTTGGCGGCATGAACGCTTGCCAATTGCCTGTGCCCATGATGAATGTCATCAACGGCGGCGCCCACGCCAACAACAACCTCGACTTGCAAGAGTTCATGATCATTCCTGTGGGCGCACCCAGCTTTCGCGAAGCCGTGCGTTACGGTGCCGAAGTGTTTCACGCTTTGAAGAAAATCATTCACGACAAAGGCATGAGTGTGGCGGTGGGTGACGAAGGTGGCTTTGCCCCCAACGTGCCCAGCCATGAAGCCGCCATCCAAATGATATTGGACGCCATCAGCGCAGCGGGCTACACCGCTGGCGAGCAAATTGCCATTGGCCTAGACTGCGCTGCCAGCGAGTTTTACAAAGATGGCAAGTACGAGCTGGAAGGCGAAAGCTTGTCTTTAACAGGCGAGCAGTGGATTGACATGATGGCCACTTGGGTCGATAAGTACCCCATCATCAGCATTGAAGACGGCATGGCCGAAGGCGATTGGGACGGCTGGAAACTGCTCACCGAGCGTTTGGGCAAAAAAGTTCAAATCGTGGGCGACGATTTGTTTGTCACCAACACCAAAATTTTGAAAGAAGGCATCGACAAAGGCATTGCCAATTCGATCCTGATCAAGATCAACCAAATTGGCACCCTGACCGAAACCTTTGCCGCCATTGAAATGGCCAAGCGCGCCGGCTACACCGCCGTCATCAGCCACCGCTCTGGCGAAACCGAAGATTCCACCATCGCCGACATTGCGGTGGGTTTGAACGCCGGCCAAATCAAGACTGGCTCTATGAGCCGCAGCGACCGCATGGCCAAGTACAACCAGTTGCTGCGCATTGAGGAAGACTTGGGCGATGTGGCAGAGTACCCTGGTCGTACAGCGTTTTACAATTTGCGCTAATATTTCCAGATAGCCCCATTCGATGCTCATGGACAACCGCTTACTGCCAGCCGCCTTGATCGCCCTGCTGCTTATCTTGCAGGGGCAGATTTGGCTGGGCAAAGGCAGTGTGCCCACAGTCATCGACCTTGAGTACAAAATTCAAGAGCAAAACGAGTTGAATGCCAAAGCCAAGCGCATCAATGGCCAACTCAACTCCGAAGTGAACGACCTCAAAGAAGGTTTGAACACGGTCGAAGAGCGTGCCCGCCATGAACTCGGCATGGTCAAGGCCAATGAGATTTTTGTTCAAATCGAAAAATGATCAATCCGGTCGAATTGGCCGGCTTCGTTTTGTCGTTGGCAATGGTTTATTGCAATATCAAAGAAATTCATTGGGGATGGCCTCTGGCCATGTTGAGCGCTCTGCTTTACGGCACAGTTTTCTGGAACAGCCAACTTTATGGTGAAGCCTGTTTGCAGATCATGTTTATTCTGACAGCGGCTTGGGGTTGGCAACAGTGGCTTAGGCGAAGCGCTTCAGCGCCAACAGGGACACAGGCAGAGGCAGACGCAAGCCCTGCGCCATTGGCAAAAGCCAAGCTTTCAGTGAGTGGCTTACAGGCCTCTGAGCGACGGGTTGTCTTCATTGCCACCTTGTTGGCGTGGCCTGCGTTTTCATATTTCCTGCATCGCTACACCGACAGTGATGTGGCCGTTTGGGATGGCTTGGTCACTGCATTGAGTTTGTTGGGCCAATATTTATTGGGTCGCAAAAAAATTGAAACTTGGTGGGTCTGGATGCTTGTCAATGTTCTCACCGTTGGCCTGATGGTCGAAAAGTCTTTGTGGTTGACGGCCGTGCTGTATGGCATTTTTGCCGTACTCAGTTACATCGGCCTTCAAGCTTGGCGTCGCCATGAGCACTAGGGCCATTCGAGTTGCGCTGTTGGGTGCTGAAAGCACTGGCAAAACCAGCTTGAGTCAGCAGATCACCGATGCCTTATTGGCTCAAGGGCAGATGGCCGTTTACGTTCCGGAAGTACTGCGAGAGTGGTGCCAAATGAATGGTCGAACACCCGCTTTTCATGAGCAACGGCAAATTGCGCAGCAACAAGCTGCGCGAATATTTTCAATCCAAGAAGGCTGGGTCATTGCCGACACCACGCCTTTGATGACTGCCGTTTACAGCGACTATGTTTTTAAAGATCTGTCTTTGTACGAGGAGACTCTTGGGCTACAAGCCCAATTTGATTTAACGCTGGTCATGGGACTCGACGTGGCTTGGGTGCCTGACGGTTTACAGCGCGATGGTGCGCATGTGCGTGAGCCGGTGGACCATCTCATTCGACAGGCCATGTCAAAGAGGCAACTGCCATTCAAAGTCATTTACGGTCAAGCCGAGGCAAGGCTCAACGCTGCATTGCTGGCCATCAGCCAAGGTATCGCAAATCTCAATGAGCCCCTAGATTTGAAATTTTCGGTGCCCGGCTTGCAACACACCCAGACTCAAAGGGAAGCGAATCAATACGGCTTGAACCAAGGCAAAACAGCCTGGCGCTGCGATTTGTGCAGCGACTCAGAATGCGAGCACAGACTGTTCAGTGACCTGCTGAAATAAAGCCCGCTAGTGAAGCGCAGGACCTGTGGGAGGTGCCGCTTCAGGTTGCGTAAAAAGGCTGGCAGCGTCCACAGGATCAAATTGATACTGCGCCCCACAGAACTCGCAAGCCACCTCAATATTTTCGCGCTCTGACAAAATACTTTCGGCCTCTTCCACGCCTAAGCTCTTGATCATGCGCCCTACTCTTTCGCGACTGCAACTGCATTGAAAACGAGGGCCTGCATCGCCAACCAGCGGCTCAAATCTGAGCAGGGGCTCTTCCCAGAACAAGCGGTGCAACACAGTTTCAACATCCAAACCTAGCAGTTCTTCAGGCTTCAAACTTTTGGACAAGATAGAAATGCGGTTGTAGTCTTCATCTTTACCCAAGGCCGATTCACGCGCCACTGCATCGTAGCGTCCGGCCAAATTGCCAACACCTTCCAAAGGCAATCTTTGTATGAGCAAACCAGCAGCCACTTGTGAGTTGGCAGCCAACACCAAAGTGGTGTCGAGTTGCTCAGACTGCAGCATGTAATGCTCGAGCACTTCGCTTAACTTTTCTAATTTTTCCTTGTGGTCGCCAAACAAGGGCACCACGCCCTGATAAGGCTGCTGACCCGGCAAACGCTCTAAAGGATCAAGGGTAATGGCACAACGCCCCTCGTTGTTGACATTGACCATCTGACTCAAGGAAGCCTGCGGCAATACCTCGCCTTGGACGGTGGCTGTGGCACGAAATCCAAAATCGGGCTGCACCTCCACCACAGACAACTTAACAGGGCCGTCGCCAAACACTTGCAGCACCAAAGCACCATTGAATTTGATGTTGGCCTGCATCAACACTGCGGCTGCCGACATTTGGCCTAACAACTCTGAGACCGGTTCCGGGTAAGCGCCAGTTTCAGTGTTGGCAGATCGTCTTTGAAGCACCTCCCACCACGAATCGGTTAAACGAACAATGGCACCGCGAACCGGCAAGCCTTCGAATAAAAATTTATGAAGTTCAGACAATTTTTTTCAAACCCGATTGGTAGCGATGTGCGTTCTCGATGTAATGCTTGGCAGACATGCGCAAGCCTAGAATTTGTTCAGGCGTTAGTTCGCGAACCGCTTTGGCAGGGGATCCCATGATCATGGAGCCATCGGGAAACTCTTTGCCCTCGGTCACCAAAGAACCTGCACCCACCAAACAGTTTTTCCCTATTTTGGCGCCATTCAAAACCACAGCACCAATACCAATCAGCGATTCATCGCCAATGGTGCAACCGTGCAACATGACTTGATGACCTACCGTCACATTTTTACCCACGGTCAGCGGCTTGCCAATATCGGCATGAAGCACACTGCAATCTTGGATGTTGGAGCCCTCACCAATGTGAATGGTTTCTGTATCGCCCCGAATAACGGCGCCAAACCAAACGCTGGCATTAACGCCCAAGCTCACAGCCCCCATGACCTGAGCGCTGTCAGCAACCCATACCCCCTCCGCCAATTCGGGTTGCTTGCCGTCTAAGGAATAAATAGCCATTGGAGTCCTCTCAATTCAGAGCGCAAAGCCTACATTGTAGGCAAGCCTAAAATAGCGCATGGCGACCACAGAATTAGCCCCTCACATCCCGCACCCCCCTCACTTGAGGCAGGCTGTATTGGCACCCTTGTTGGCGCAAAACGCAGTTCAAAAGGCGGAGCTGACCTTGTCTCTCAGAGAAGACTTGCCCATCTTTGAAGATGCGGTGGTACAAGACCCCGGCGGCGTTCCCGGGCGACCTTCCAAGCCAGAACTGGTGCAGCACACTGCATTAAAGTCAAAACCTCTGACCACCCCCGAAGGCAGAGCTGTCTTGCTTCATGCGATTGCCCACATTGAGCTCAACGCCATCGATTTGGCTTTGGATGTGGTCTGGCGCTTTAAGTGCATGCCCGCTGATTTTTACAAAGACTGGGTTCAAATTGCCAAAGAAGAGGCCAAGCATTTTTTGCTTCTTCAAAAGCATTTGGTCAGCATGGGTTTTGACTATGGCGACTTTCCGGCCCATCACTCACTCTGGGAAATGGCAGAACGAACGCGCGGCGATATTTTGGCTCGCATAGGGCTGGTACCACGCACCATGGAAGCGCGCGGGCTCGATGCCTCACCAGGCGTGAGAAATAAATTAATCAGCGCAGGTGATCTGGCAGCCGGTCGTATTTTGGACATCATTTTGAAAGATGAAATTGGGCACGTTGCAGCGGGCAATCGCTGGTACCGACATGTCTGTCAAGAAAGAGGGCTAGATCCGATTGGCACTTATCGCGACTTGATCAAACAATACGACGCGCCCAAACTGAAGTCGCCTTACAACCTAGAAGCCAGACGCCTGGCAGGCTTCGAGGAAGAAGAGTTAATTTACTTAGCAGCCAATGGCTTGTAGGCCAACCCACCGAAAGCAATCGATGCAACTTAACCATAGCTTCAAGGGGTTTCCTGGGCATCACACACCCTTAGACATTTCAAAAATTGGCATGCAAAAGTGGCATGTCTTGAGGGGTGACTTGCCATTGCCCTTGGCAGTCATCAAAGAAACTAGCCTTCAGCACAATTTACTTTGGATGAAAGATTTTTGCGAAAAACGCCAGTTAGACATCGCACCCCACGGCAAAACAACCATGTCGCCAGAGCTGTACGCAAGGCAATTAGAAGCTGGCGCTTGGGGCATCAGTTTTGCAAATGTCTTTCAAGCCAGTTTAGGAATTCGGCATGGTGTTCAACGCATCATCATTGCCAACCAAGTTTATCAACAAGCTGATCTGGAAGCGCTGAGTGTTTTGCTGACAACTTATCCAGATGTGCGGGTTTATTTCTTGGTGGACTCTGCAGAGCAAATTGACGCCATTCAAAAATGGCGCGGTTCGAGTCAATCCGACATCGCTTTCACCGTTTTGATTGAGCTCGGTATACAAGGCAAACGGACGGGTTGCCGAGAGCACTCGCAGGCCATGGCCTTGGCCCGAAAAATCAAAGCCACCACTGGGCTGTTGCTGTGCGGCATTGAATGTTATGAAGGCGCATTGGCCACTTGCAACCATGAACACGACCAGGCCTCGGTCGCGGCCCTCATGGGCCGGGTCCAACAATTGGCCGTCGCATGTGAAAAAGAAAATTTATTCGAGAATGACGAAATTCTTTTAACCGCCGGCGGCTCTGCCATCTTTGACCTCGTGGCTCAGCACCTCAAACCCCAACTTCATATACCCACCCGAGGTATTTTGAGGTCTGGCTGCTACCTCACTCACGATCATGTGCAATATCGCAAGATGCTGAAGTGCGTTGGCGAAAGACTTCAACTGACTGAAACTCTAAGACCTGCATTAGAGGTCATTAGCAGTGTGCAGTCTTGCCCTGAGCCTGGCTTGGCTCTTCTCACCATGGGCAAGCGGGATGTTTCCTACGACATGGATTTACCCGTTGCCATTTGGCGTGCCAACCTAGGCGATCAAGGCGTGTCAGGGGTGCCATCACATTGGGACATCACGGCCTTGAACGATCAACACGCTTACCTTCAATTCAACCCAGCAGCTTCTGCGTCAGAGCAGCCCCATGTGGGGCAATTGATTGGCAGCGGCATTTCGCATCCTTGCACCACATTTGACAAGTGGCGGTGGATGCCAGTTGTCGATGATCACTACGCAGTCATCAGCGCTGTTTCTATTCGCTTCTAGTTATTGCCATGGACACTTCACCCTTTTGGGTGACGCTTGTTCACCCCCTCGGATGGTGCTTGGCATGTAAATTTTTCAATCTTTCTCGAGCCACATGCGTGTAAATGGTGGTGGTCGAGATATCTGCATGCCCTAACAACACCTGAACCGAGCGCAAATCTGCACCATGGTTCAGCAGGTGCGTGGCAAACGCGTGTCTTAAGGTGTGTGGCGATAAAGGCGCTGTAATGCCAGACAACACAGCGTACTTTTTAATCAACTGCCAAAACATGATGCGCGACATGGCTGTTCCTGCTTTGGGGCCACTGGTGGTGACAAACAAATCGTCTGTTTGCTTGGCGCCCAATAAGGCACCGCGCGCGTTTTGTAGGTAGTCCGTCAAACTGTCTCGAGCCATGTCACCAAATGGCACCAAACGTTCTTTGCTGCCCTTGCCCATGATGCGCAGCACCCCCTCATTCAAAGACACATGCAAGGTTTTAAGTTTGACCAACTCGGTCACTCGCAAACCACTGGCATACAACAACTCCAGCATGGCTTTGTCGCGCAAGCCCAGAGCAGCGTTGGTATCGGGTGCTGACAGCAAGGCATCGACCTGATCTTCGGACAAAGTTTTTGGCACCCTCAAGGCTTGTTTGGCTGCCAGCATTCTGAGGGTGGGGTCGACTTCGACAATTCGCTCACGCAGTGCCCAACGGAAATAGCGTTTAAAAACCGTTAAACGCCGATTGGCAGAGGTGGCTTTGGAAAGGCTGTGACGCGCGGCAAAATAGCCTTGCAAATGCAACTCTTGGACCGCACTCAAAGAGATGCCTGAGGTTTCACTGAGCCAATCCGCCAAGGCCGCCAAATCGCGTCGGTATGCAGCCAAGGTATTGGCCGACAAACCGTCTTCTAGCCAAACCGCATCAACAAAGCGGTCGATGGCGGCTTGACTGTCAGAGCTCATTAGTCGAGCCGGAGTTTTTGAGTGTCCACCACATTTTTGTAGACATCAAATTCAGCTTTAATTTGAGCCGCAAACTGCTCAGGCGTGTTGGCAATGACGATGGAGCCAGTGTCTTCAATGCGCTTGCGAACCGCAGGATCTTCCAAGGCTTTTTTCACACCACTGCTCACTTTATCAACCACTTCTTTAGGCAGATTCTTAGGACCCAAAATGCCGTAATAGGCCATTCTGTTAACCGGCTCCAAGCCAACTTCTTTGAAGGTGGGTACGTTGGGCAACTGCGCCAGTCGTTGAGGGGCAGCCACCACAATAGGGATTAGTTTTCCAGCTTGAATGAAGGGCAATGCTGAAGGCAAGTTGTCAAAAATAATGAGCACCTGACCTGCTACCGTGTCGTTCAAGGCAGGGCCTGCACCGCGATACGGAATGTGCGTGATGAAAACACCTGCCAGGCTTTTCCACAACTCAGTTTGCAAGTGGCCAATGCCGCCCGTTCCAGAAGATGAGTAAGAATATTTACCCGGGTTTTTTTTCAATTCAGCTAAAAAATCTTTGTAGTTCCGCGCTGGGAAACTAGGGTGTACCGCGATCACATTGGGCGTGGCCGCAATGTTGATGATCGGCGTAAAGTCTGTAATGGGGTTGTACGGGTTCTTAGGATTGATGGCGGGGTTGGCTGCAGTTGTAGAAACTGTGGCCATGCCCAAGGAATAACCATCGGGCGCTGAGCGAACTGTTTCTTGGGCACCCACCACGCCACCACCACCCGCCTTGTTTTCAACAATCACTGATTGCCCCAAGGCCTTGCCCAAGGGGTCGGCTATGACCCGAGCAACGATGTCGGTGGTACCGCCAGGTGCGAAAGGCACTTGGAGCTTAATGACTTTACTGGGGTAATTTTGCGCCCAAACAGCGCTGCAAGTGACACTGAAGACAACACAGACTGACGCGGTCAGTAAACTCAAACGACGATTCATCAAAACTCCTGTAAATAACTGCATAGCATCATAAGCAATATCCAACCCAGTTTGAAGGCAGATACCGCAAAGACAGGCGTTATGCTACTAGGGTGAACTACGCTCAGCTTTTATTTCCTGATTTTTCCCTGATTTTGTGCGGTTACTTCTTGTGCCGGTACACGCCCCTGAATCGGCCGCTTTGGCAACAAGTCGAATTTCTGGTTTATTACTTCTTGTTTCCAATCATGCTGTTTCACTCCATTGTGAAAAGTCCCTTAGACATCCATGCGACGTCTGGCTTTTTGCTAGCCGGCCTTGCCATGGGTTTTAGCGCTATTTTGGTCAGCAACAGCATGCCTTACTGGCCATGGATTCGCCACAAAATAGACCTCAGAGATCACGCGGCCAGCGCCCAAATAGGCTTCAGATTCAACTCATTCATTGCCTTGGCTTTGGTCGAACGCTTGACCGGCAGCGAAGGTTTATTGTTGATTGCGGTGCTCATCGGCTTTTGCGTGCCCATGTTCAATGTAGGGGCCGTTTGGCCCATGGCGCGCCATGGCGAATCAGGCATGTTGCGTGAACTGATTCGCAACCCCCTCATCTTGGCCACCACAAGCGGATTGGCTTTTAATTTTTTAGGTTTTCGAGTCCCTGAAGTCTTAGACCCCAGCTTGTCGCGAATTGGTGCAGCCTCCTTGGCTTTGGGCCTCATGTCGGCAGGCGCAGGCATGGAATTGAAGGCACTGAACCAAGGTAAGTTTTTAGGCAGCTTGGTCCTCACGGTCAAGCACTTGGTGGTGCCTTGTTTGGCATGGGCCTTGGCGCAGCTTTTTCAACTGCCTCCTTTGCAAACCACTGTCCTGCTTATTTTTTCTGCTTTGCCAACCGCCTCCACTTGCTATGTGCTGGCCTCCAGAATGGGCTACAACGGCGGCTATGTGGCGGGTCTGGTCACTTTGTCCACCCTGCTGGGCGTTGTGAGTTTGCCTTTTGCATTGGGCGTGTTGGGCGGCTTGAAGTTTTAAGCTCGATTGGCAAGTGACCAGGCCACTTGTTCTTGAACCACGGGGTCAGGATGCGACAGCCAAGGCACCAAAGCATTGACCAAAGCGGCCGCATCTTCAGTTGAAATTTTTTCAGCATCATGCAAGGCATTGCCTGCAGCCAAAGCCACGTTTCGAATCCATCTGGCATGGCCAATGCGCCGAATGGCACTGCCTTGCGTCATGTTTAAAAAAGTAGCTGCATCCCATTGAAGTAATTCTTGCAATTGAGGGGCCTTCAAGGGCTCACGCGCATCAAAATCTGGCAGCGTACTGCGCTTGGCGTATTTGTTCCAAGGGCAAGCCCATTGGCAATCGTCGCAGCCATAAATTCGATTGCCAATCAGGGGGCGAAGTTCATGCGGTATTTCACCGGCGTGCTCTATCGTGAGGTAAGAAATACAACGCCTGGCATCCAACTGATACGGCGCCACAATGGCTTGGGTTGGGCACAGGTCAATGCAGGCTGTGCACGAACCGCAGTGCGATGTGATGGCCTCTGTGCTTGGCAACGCAAGGTCAACAAACAATTCCCCCAAAAAGAAAAAGGAGCCCGCTTCTCTTTGCAAGACCAATGTGTTTTTGCCGCGCCAGCCCTGACCACTTTGAACCGCCAATTCGGCCTCCATGACCGGCGCAGAATCAGTAAACACTCTGTGACCAAAGGGGCCTATCAATTCGGCCAAGCGTTGCTGGAGTTTTTGCAGTCGGCTGCGCATCACCTTGTGATAGTCCCGGCCTCTGGCATACACAGAAACCACGCCTTGAGAAGGCCGATTCAACGCTAAGCCTTCTGACTCCGCCGACAACTCAGGCAGATTGCCAGGCAAATAATCCATTTGAACCGTGATGACACTCAGCGTGCCAGGCACCAATTCTGCCGGCCTGGCTCGTTTTAGGCCATGGCTTGCCATATAGTTCATGCTGCCATGGAATCCGGCAGCCAGCCAAGCCTGAAGCCCTGGCTCAGCTTCGGTCAAATTCACACCTGTCACGCCAATTTGAGAAAATCCCAGTTCCTGAGCTGCAATTTGCAACTCAGACCACAAAGCAGCAGTGTCAATTGCGCCTGCGCTTGATGGACCAGAAAGAAAATGATGAGTGTTGTTCACCCTGAGATTGTAGGAACTCCCGAGCCCCTTGGCGCGGCCAGTTGGCTATGGTCGGATGAAAACCATGCGCAACAATTTGCGCAAGCGCTGGCTCAGCAAGTTGAACTCAGAGATGCCTACGTTGAACTTCAGGGTGATCTAGGGGCTGGCAAGACTACTTTTGTCAGGTACCTGCTAAAGGCCCTCGGGGTTGAAGGCCGTATTAAAAGTCCTACCTATGCCGTGGTGGAGCCCCACGAGGCAAGGCTTTCCCAGCCGCTTGTGGCACCAACGCCCAAGCCTGCTCCCATGAGCCCCCAAATTCTGAACATTTGGCATTTTGATTTCTATCGCTTCAACGATCCTCAAGAATTTGAGGAAGCCGGCTTTCGCGAATTGTTTGCCAGTCCTGGATTGAAAATTGCCGAATGGCCCGAACAAGCCCGCGGCATGTTGCCAGTCGCAGATTTGAAACTGGCCATCACCGTCAATGAGGAAGAAGGCCGTTTTGTCGTTTGTGAAACACACACCCGCAAAGGGCATGCCATTTTGCTAGGCTTGCTCAAATTAAGCCCTGCCCTTGCCAACTCTCAAGCCGCTCATCATGCCCCTACAAAGACGTGATTGGCTCAAAGCATCTGGCCTGGCCCTGATGCTAGGCTGGGCCGACATTTGCCGAGGCGCCAGCTTGCTGGCGGTTCGAGTGTGGCCTGCCAAAGACTATTCACGGGTCACCTTGGAATCGGATGTTGCTCTGAAAACCAAGTACACGTTTGTTCCCTCACCCCCCCGCTTGGCCATTGACATTGAAGGCTTGGATTTAAATCCTTCCATCAGAGAATGGGTGGGGAAAATCAAACCAGACGACCCCAACATCACGGGCGTGCGTGTCGCTCAAAACAGCCCCGGTGTGGTACGCATGGTGTTTGATTTGAAGCAAGCTGTGCAGCCGCAAGTTTTTGCACTGACGCCAGTGGGCGCTTATCAACACCGATTGGTCTTGGATCTATACCCAAGCGCACCTGTGGACCCTCTAGAGAGTTGGATTGCAGAACGCACGCAAAGCGGCGATGCTTTAAGTGACTGGCTCAACAAAAATCCGAACGCAGGCTCCACCAATACAACAGCCCCCGCTACTCAAAGCGGGCAAGCCCCTTCCGTTGGCCAACCTTCGGTGCAAGCTCCTCCCATCACCGACAGATTGATTGTGGTGGCCATTGATGCGGGTCACGGCGGCGAGGACCCTGGTGCCATCGGCCCCAATGGCACCAAGGAAAAAGATGTGGTGCTCCAAATCGCTTTGAAGCTTCGAGATCGAATCAATGCCAGCCAAGTGAAGGGCAGCCCCATGCGCGCCTACCTGACGCGCGATGCCGATTACTTTGTGCCGCTTCATGTCCGCGTCCAAAAAGCCAGGAAAGTGCAAGCAGATTTATTTGTGAGTGTGCATGCCGATGCATTTTTCACACCCAGCGCACAGGGTGCCAGTGTGTTTGCACTGAGTCATGGCGCCGCCTCCAGCAGTGCTGCCAGGTGGATGGCGTCGCAAGAAAACAAAGCCGATCTCATTGGTGGCATGAACTTCGGCGTGAAAGATTCGCAAGTTCAGCAAGCCCTTCTTGACATGAGCACATCTGCTCAAATCAAGGACAGCTTGAATTTGGGCGGTGCCATTTTGCGAGAAATTGGCAACGTTGGAAGGCTGCACAAACCCAAGGTTGAGCAAGCGGGTTTTGCTGTCTTAAAGGCCCCCGATATTCCCAGTGTCTTGGTTGAAACAGCCTTCATCAGCAACCCCAATGAAGAAGCCAAATTGTCAGATGACCATTATCAAAACACCATTGCCGATGCGCTGGTGAAGGGATTGCAAAAGTACTTTGAACGCAATCCACCTCTGGCCCGCAAACGCTCTACTTAAATTGGCATACACTTAAGACCGCTGTGCGCGCCAAGCTCCCCAAAGCGCGAACAATCCGGGCACAAAAATCATGGCCCAAATGATTTGACTGAGATGGGCCTTCACAAAGTCGGTTTCGCCAAAGAGATAACCGGCACTGGTCAGGCCACACACCCAAATCAAACCGCCTGCCACATTGAACAACACGAATCTGGAAGGTGTCATGGCTGCCACGCCCGCAACAAAGGGAACAAATGTGCGGACAAAAGGCATAAAGCGCGCCAGCACAATGGTGATGCCACCATAGGTTTCGTAAAAGTTGTGGGCTTTGTCAAAAGCGGCTCGGTTAAAAAACCGAGAGTTTTCCCACTGAAAAACCTTGGGTCCAAAGTACCTGCCAATCCGGTAATTCAATTGATCCCCGGCAATGGCCGCCACAACCAGCAAGCCCATGATCCAAGGAAGGCTTAGATGCCCTGTGCCACACAGGGTTCCCACCACAAAAAGCAGGGAGTCTCCTGGCAGGAATGGCATGACCACCAGACCGGTTTCGACAAAAATAATCAGAAACAAAAGGGCATAGACCCAGGCCCCGTACTGGGCTACAAAGGCGCCCAAATACCTGTCAACGTGCAGTACAAAGTCTATCAATTGCATCAAGGTGTCCATGCTTGGATTATCCCTTGCTTGGCGGTTGATCAGCGCCCTGTGACGCAATTCCAGATGCCCAACAGGTCATGCCCACTCCAAGCACCTACAATTTGAGTATGTCTGAACCTTTACCCCGTCAATCCATCCGTGAATTACCCGATGTGCTGATCAGCCAAATCGCGGCTGGTGAGGTGGTTGAGCGCCCTGCCTCTGTGGTCAGAGAGTTGGTTGACAACGCCATCGATGCAGGCGCTCGCCAGATCACGCTTAGACTTTTAGGGGGTGGCATCCGGCTGATTGCAGTTGAAGACGATGGCTGCGGCATTCCCGCAGAAGAGTTGGCTGTGGCTTTAAAGCGCCACGCCACCAGCAAAATTGTGAATCTTCAAGACTTGGAGTCTGTGGCCACCATGGGCTTCAGGGGTGAGGCTCTGGCGGCCATCAACTCAGTTTCAGAGATGAGCCTCTTGTCGCGAATCGAGGGCGCGTCCAGCGCCTTCGTGTTGGACGGCCAAACGGGGGAAGTCAAACCCGCAGCCAGAGCCACCGGCACCACCGTTGAGGTGAAAGAATTGTTTTTCTCAACGCCAGCCCGGCGACATTTTTTAAAGTCTGAAAACACCGAATTGGCGCATTGCATCGAAGCCGTGAGGCGCCATGCCTTGGTTCGCCCTGAAGTGAGCTTTGCCATTTGGCACGAAGGCAAAATCGCGGCGCAATGGCGCAGTCACCCAGGCGAGGCCGGCTGGAATCAGCGTTTGGCCGATGTCTTAGGTGAAGAGTTTGTGGCCTCCTCAGTCAACATCGATTTTCGTTCTGGCCCTGTGCATGTCAGGGGCAGGGCCGGCACACCTGATGCAGCGCGCGCACGCGCTGACCAACAGTTTGCCTATGTGAATGGCCGCTTTGTGCGAGACAAAGTCATCACACATGGCGCTCGCAGCGCCTACGAAGATGTGCTTCATGGCCATCGACAGCCTGTGTATGTGTTGTATTTGCAAATGGACCCCACGCGTGTGGATGTCAATGTTCACCCCACCAAAATTGAAGTACGGTTTCGCGACAGTCGGGAAGTACATCAGGCCATGCGCCACGCGATTGAAAGCGCATTGGCAGTGCCCCGAGCACAACTTCTATCGACAACGTCGGCTTTTGAACCATTGACTGCGCCATCCACGGCTGCGATGTCAGCCCCTGGGCAAAACACTTGGTCACAACGCGGCATGGCATTTGGCGCCAATCGTTTGCATGAAGACCCTGCCAGAGCAATGGCCGATTTAAAAGCCTTGTGGCGCACGCCGCCTCAAGTAGAAGAAGAAAGTCCTGCAGGCTTTTCTAGCACAAAAATTCAATTGCAAACTGCCCCAACAGTTGCAAGCCAAGGTGAACATGAATGGCCTTTGGGCCGAGCCATTGCGCAACTTCAAGGTGTTTACATCTTGGCAGAAAACACCCAAGGTTTGGTGGTGGTTGACATGCATGCAGCCCACGAACGGATTGTGTATGAGCGTCTTAAACAACAACTCGACACCACCCAAATTACCAGCCAGCCCTTGTTAATTCCTGCTTCATTCGCTGCAACGCCACAAGAAATTGCCACGGCCGAAAGTTGCGCTGATGTGCTGATGCAATTGGGGCTTGAGGTCTCGGCTTTGTCTGCCAAAACATTGGCCGTGCGAGCTGTGCCCACATCTTTGGCCCAAGGCGATTGTGTTGAGCTGGCCCGCAGTGTCTTGGCTGAACTGGCCCAACACGACGCTGCCACAGTGGTGCAGCGGGCCCAAAATGAAATCTTGGCCACCATGGCCTGTCACGGTGCAGTTCGTGCCAACCGCAAGCTCAGTTTGGATGAAATGAACGCACTGCTTAGACAAATGGAAGCTACCGAGCGTTCCGACCAATGCAACCATGGACGGCCCACTTGGCGTCAGGTGGGCATGCGCGAATTAGATGCCTTGTTTTTAAGAGGCCGTTGATGACAAGCACAGACCAGCCCCTGCCGGTGCAGGAAGGTCGACTTCAGCGCAGTCGCGCCATGATCGTCTTGTTGTTAGCCTTGTTGCTTGGCTTGCAACCGATCACCACAGATCTGTATTTGCCCGCACTGCCCGCGCTGACGCATGGCTTTGGCGCGAGCATGGTCCAAGCGCAACTCACCCTTACGGCGCTGCTTCTGGCTTTCGGTACATCCCAATTGTTTTGGGGCCCTCTTTCAGACAAATGGGGACGACGACCCGTCCTGTTGGGCGGTATTTTTGTTTACGCAGTTTCTGCAATCATCTGTGCACTGGCCCCCAACATGGAAGCCCTGATCGCGGCACGAACCCTTCAGGGCGCGGCCATGGGCGCATGCGTCATGGCGGCCCGCGCCATAGTGCGTGATTTGTATGAGCCGACAGAAGGTGCCAGAGTCATGTCGCAAGCGCTTTCTGGCCTAGGGCTCATTGCGTGCACCTGTGTTCCTGTGGGTGGCTTCTTAACTGAATGGATGGGCTGGCGTTGGGCCCTCAGCAGCCTGGTGCTGTTTGCACTTGTCACGGCCTTGCTCATCTACCTTTACTTTGATGAAAGCCTGCAGCAACTCAACCCGCATGCGCTTCAAGCCAAAAGTTTATGGGCTTCAACAAAAAAAATTGTAAGTCACCCCACCTTTCTTGCTTACAGTGCCCTGTCCACGGCTTCTTTTGCGGGACTGTTTACCTTCCTTGCAACCTCCTCTTTTGTCTTCACGCAGAGTATGGGTTTGAGTCAAACTGTTTACGGTTTACTCATGGTCACCATGTCTCTCTCTTACATCGTGGGCACCTTCATTTGTCGCTGGTTGCTGTTGCGAATCAGCATTCAAACCTGCGTTGTGTCTGCAAGTTTTGCAAGCTTGTTCTCGGGTGTGCTCATGCTTTTTATCGCCTATGAAGGGCCCGGGCAATCATGGTTTGGGCCTTGGGCTGTCATGTTGCCCATCAATGTCTTTTTAATGGCGCACGGCGTGCATCAACCTTGCGGCCAAAGTGGCTGCATTGCGCCCTTTCCAGAAATGGCGGGCACGGCCTCTGCCTTGAATGGCTTTTGCATGATGGTGGTGGCCTTTGGCATGGGCACTTGGATTGGAACGCACATGAGCAATCCACTTCAGACATTGGCACAAGGTTTACTCATCTGGTCCACTTGCTTGGCGCTGGTTGCTTGGTTGGGTGTGCGCAAAATTCCTCTCATCTCAAAACGCGAAACAACATGAAGCCTCTAGCGCTAGCCATCACCGGACCGACGGCCAGTGGTAAGACTGGCTTGGCGTTGGCAATTGCTGCGCATCTTCAAGAACAGGGCGGTGCTGAAATCATCAGTGTTGACTCCGCATTGGTTTTCAAAGGCATGGACATTGGCACCGCCAAACCCTCTGCCCCAGAATTGGCGGCGGTGCCTCATCACCTGATTGACATTCGCGATCCGCTGAATGCCTACAGCGCAGCCGAATTTTCCCATGACGCATTGGCCTGTATTTTGGAGATACGAAGTCGCGGCAAAATGCCGATTTTGGTGGGTGGCACCATGCTGTATTTCAAAGCTTTGATGGAAGGCTTGAACGACATGCCTGGCGCAGATGCACTGATTCGCGCAGCCATTCAAACTGAAGCCGAGACATTAGGTTGGCCTGCCATGCATGCCTTGCTCAGCCAAGTTGACCCCCTCACGGCCGCACGCCTAGCACCCGCCGACAGTCAACGCATTTCAAGGGCCCTAGAAGTTTTCAGAATTTCAGGCAAAGCTTTGTCGAGTTTTCATCAAATCAATTTGGCCCCCACTGACCCATCCGCTTCTACGCCAGCCCATTCAAATGCATTGCAGTGGGCCAATGTGCCCCTCTTAAGCTTAGAACCTATGGACCGATCTTGGCTGCACAAACGGATTGAGCAGCGCTTTGACGACATGCTGTCGCATGGATTTTTAGACGAAGTGAAAGTCTTGCGTGCCCGAGGTGACTTGACGCCAGACTTGCCCGCCATGCGCTGCGTTGGCTACAGGCAAGCGTGGGAGGCTTTGGATGGCACCCTGCCCATGTCTGAATTGCGAGATCGCGGTGTCTTTGCAACTCGCCAATTGGCCAAGCGACAAATCACTTGGCTCAGAAGCATGCCTCAGCGAACGGTGCTTGAGGCCGATGGTGAAGCCGTGTTAAAGCAGGCTTTGCAATGGATTGACCGAAACATGTCTGAGGCTTAGTCAGAGAAACTGGCCTTGCCCCGCAGGGCTTTCGTCTGGCCTCGCTTGACTTTGCTTTCTACGCGCTTGACTTGAGAACTTCTGCTTGGCCGGGTGGGCTTGCGCGGCTTTTGCTCCAAGGCAGCCAACGCTAGCAGGTCGTGGAGTCGCAGCAAGGCGGCCATTCGGTTCATGTCTTGGCTTCTGTGCTCTTGCGACTTAATCACCACGACGCCGCCTTTGCTGAGCCTGTGATCCCGAAGCGCCAGCACCCGCTCCTTCAACTCTGGGGGCAAACTTGAAGCGCCCACATCAAAGCGCAGTTGAATGGCGCTCGAGACTTTGTTCACATTTTGACCGCCTGGGCCTTGTGATCGAACTGCCGTTAGCTCCACCTCATCTGTTGGAATGTGAAAAATTGTCATGAGAAACCCTGAAAATGCACAGCGATCATGCGCTTTGTGTTGGGTATTGATTGTGCCTCGCTTAAACTGGCGACTTAACTACCTCAAGGTGTCACCATGGCCAAAGGTCAACAAAAGTCCAACAAAGAGTCCAAAAAACCAAGGAAGGATACATCTCCTCCTAAAACCATCGCTGCAGACACAGAGCGGCCGGTCCAAAAAACCACGACCATCATTCCACGCGGCAAGAAGCCCGTTTAATTTGCCCCCCTTAGAAATTTTCAAAAACGATGAGTGATTCTGCGCAAAGTCTTTGGCCCCATGCAGGCTATGCCCAACTGAAAACGGATGCGCGCGGTCACCTCACAGTCACCGATGATTTCTTAAGGGTCTTGTTGCTTCGGCCAGAATTGGCGCCGATTGAAAGTTCATGCGCCCATGAAATTCAAATTCATGAGCGCCTGATCGAAAATCCTCGGCTCAATTTGCAAGCCTCCGATCTGGCACAGATACAAGACCCAGACGCTGCAGAAAACATGCGCGTTTGGCTGCGCTTTCGCGATCGCATTTTGGCCAAACCCACTTTAGAAGCCAGCTACTGGGCCTTGTTTGAAGGCGCGGGCGTCGATGTACCACCCGTGCTGGTCAATCAAATCACACAAGTGTTGGTGCAACATGTTTTGGGCGATGACTGCACGCCACTTGAAGCACGGGCAGCAGAACTGCTTTTCAGAACTCAAAAAATATCGGTGCTCGATGACGGTTCAGTCATGTCGGCCGATTACGAAACCGTTGAGCGGCATGCCCTTGAAAGTGGCTTTGGCAGCGTGGGCGAGTTGCTCAAACAAGGTGGCATTCCCCTCAGAACGGTGGACCTTGATGTGATTCAAGAAAGCAATCAAGACACCTACTGGGACCGCAGTGAGCGATTCGACATGGTGGCCTACCTGAATTTAGGCCAAGACCTTATTTCAGCTTTTTGCCAAGTGTTGGAACGCTGGGTTCTTCACTTGACGGCTGCCAAAGTAAGCATCCAAACAGCCCGAGAAATTGAAGACGCGCATTGGGTATGGCACGTGGGTCTAGACGCCCAAGCCAGTGGCATGCTGAATGATTTGTACACAGGCAACACCATTGACGAAGACAGCCAAAGAAGAATGCTGTGCTTGTTTGTGCTGAACTTTGAAAACCCCAGCGACATGCTGAGCGAGGTGTCGGGCAAGCCTGTTTATTTGGCCATGGCCATGGACACGCAGCAGCTGCTTAAAATCAAACCTCAAAATCTTCTCTTGAACTTGCCTTTGGCCAGAAGATCCTAAGCATGAATGCCCAGCAGATCATTTTGAGCATGGTCTTGGCCACCATGGTTTTTTCTGTGGCGCTGGAACTGCGCATTGAAGACTTTAAACGCGTGGCTCAAACGCCTAAAGCTGTCATTTGCGGGCTCATCCCTCAATTTCTACTTTTACCCATCGCCACTTGGGTGGCCACCCTCTGGCTAGACCTGCCACCCAACATCGAGGCCGCCATGATTTTGGTAGCTGCCTGCCCTGGTGGCAGCCTTAGCAATGTGGTGACACACATGGGGCGAGGTAACACAGCGCTTTCAGTCAGCATCTCTGCAGTGGCCAGCATCATTGCCCTGTTTGCGACACCGTTTAATTTCAGTTGGATGATCGCTACCAACCCAGAAACAGCCTCTTGGTTGAAAGAGCTTGCCATTGATTCTTCTGGCATTTACATCAGCTTGTTTTTGCTCTTAGGTGTTCCCTTGAGCCTAGGGCTGCTGGCTTCACACCGCCTGCCCCAACTCACCGAACGCATCCGCAAACCTTTAGGTCATTTCTCTCTCATTGCCTTGCTGTTGTTCATCGTGGCTGGTTTGATCAAAGAGCGGCAGTTGCTGACCTTAGGCCTGTTACCCACCCTGTTGTTGGTGGTATTGCACAACGCCAGCGGCTTGTTTTTTGGCTGGGTCACCAGCAAAGTGATGGGCGTGGGCGAAAAAGACAGACGTGCCGTCATGATTGAAGGCGGCATGCAAAATTCTGGCTTGGCCTTGGGCATCATTGCGGTGCAATTCAACAGCGATTTAGGCATGGTCACTCTGGCCAGTTTATGGGGCATTTGGCACATTGTGAGTGGCATGTCTTTGGCGTATTTCTGGAGAATGAAAGATGCTCGATTGGCTGATTAAAAACGGGACCGTGGTTGACGGTTCAGGCCGTGCACCCTTCTGTGCAGACATCGGCATCAAAGCAGGCCTCATTGTCAGCATTGGAACAATCAACGAGCCCGCCAAAGAAACCATGGACGCCACGGGTCTGTGGGTCACCCCTGGCTTTATAGACCTTCACACCCACTACGATGGGCAAGCCACGTGGGATGAATGTTTTACCCCCAGCATCTACCATGGTGTCACCACTTTGGTCATGGGCAATTGTGGTGTGGGCTTTGCACCCAAGCGCCCGGGTCACGAAGCAGATCTGATCAAGCTCATGGAAGGCGTGGAAGACATTCCAGGCGCCGCTTTGCACGAAGGCATTGTCTGGAACTGGGAAAGTTTTCCACAGTACATGGACGCATTGGCCGCCACACCTCGAAGCCTAGACTATTTGGTTCAAGTACCCCACGACCCACTGCGCATGTATGTCATGAAAGAGCGTGCCTTGGCCCATGAAGTGGCCACAGCGCAAGACATCAAGGCCATGCAAGCCCTTTTGCGCGAAGCCTTGGAAGCAGGTGCCGCAGGTTTCAGCACAGGCCGAAGCGACAACCATCGAACTTCAGAGGGCAAGGACACTCCTGCCGCCAATGCCAGCCGTGCCGAATTAACCGGTCTGGCTCAAGCCTTTCAAGGCTTGAGCCACGGTGTCATTCAAATGGTCAGTGACTACAACCTCATGCACGGGCCCACCGAATTTGACGCTGAATTTGATTTGGTAGAAGCCGTGGCACATTCCAGCGGCAAACCACTCTCACTGACTTGGCTGCAACGTGATCCGGGTGGTGAACAATATTTAAAAATACAAGATCGTGTTGAAAAAGCCGCGGCCAACGGGCTTGCGCTCTTCATGCAAACAGCAGCCAGAGGCATTGGTGTTTTAAATGGCTTAGACGCCAGCTTCCATCCATTCATGGGCTTTCCGTCTTACAAAGAAGTGGCTCACTTGCCCTTGGCAGAAAGAGCGATGGCGCTGCGCGACCCCGCCAGAAAAGCTCGCATTCTTTCTGAAAAGTCTGAGCGCCTGGCAGGTGATGGCAGCGCCATTCCGCCTTTGGTTGACATCTTGCTTGCACGCATTGACATGATCAGTGGTCGCATGTTCCCACTTGAAGCCACATTGAATTACGAGCCATCTGTCATGGACAGTTTTTTGGTCCGTGCCAAACAAAAAGGCGTCACGCCTTTAGAAGCACTCTACGATCACTTCAGCGCCGACAATGGCGAAGCTTTGGTGTACTTTCCCATTTTTAATTACAACGAAGGCAACTTGGACACCGTGCGCAAAATGCTGGGCCATCCTCGCGCTTTGAGCGGCTTAAGCGATGCCGGCGCGCACGTTGGCACGGTCTGCGATGCCAGCTTCAGCACCTTCATGCTCACGCATTGGGTACAAGGCAAAAGCAAAGATCCCATGCCATTGGAAACAGCCGTAGAAATGCTAACCAGCAGAAATGCAAAGTATTTAGGCTTGACAGATCGCGGCGTGATCGCGCCTGGCCTGCGCGCCGACCTCAATGCCATCGATCCCAGTTGTCTGAGTGTTGGTTCGCCACAATTAATGCGCGATTTGCCGGCCAATGGCAAACGCTTTGTACAACGCGCAACCGGTTATGCCTCAACGTGGGTTTCTGGCGAACAAGTTCAGCGCCACGGCGAAATGACAAGCGCCAGACCGGGCCAACTGGTGCGCATGAAATGATCGTTTTGAACGGCAGGCTGACAAACACCTGATTTCAGACCAAACATTGGGTTCACCCTAATGCCATCATGCCAAAAAAGGCGTAACTTGAGCACCTTGTACAAAACCGTGTTCAACCTACCTTTTCAGGAGTTCGCCATGTCAGTATTCCCTCGTCGTCAATTATTGGCCAGTGCTTTATTGGGACTGCTTAGCGTTGTCAGTGCATTGCCTGCTGCAGCGCAAAACTATCCCGCACGCCCCATCACGCTCATCGTCCCATGGGGCGCCGGCGGCGGTACGGACGCAACGGCCAGGATCATTGGTAGCCTGTTGGAAAAAGACTTGGGCCAACCCGTGACTGTGGTGAATCGCACAGGTGGCAGTGGCGTCGTGGGGCATGCTGCCATTGCCTCAGCCCAACCAGATGGTTACACCATTGGCTTGGCCACCGTTGAAATTGGCATGATGCATTGGCAAGGTCTCACCGAACTCACCAGCGCCTCCTACACCCCTATTGGACTGGTCAATGCCGACCCCGCAGGCGTTCAAGTGCGTGCAGACTCACCCTACAAATCGGTGAATGAATTATTGGCAGCCATCAAAGCCAACCCCGGCAAATTCAAAGCATCCGGCACAGGGCAAGGCGGTATTTGGCATCTGGCCATTGCGGGTCTCTTGCGCGATCAAAAAATTGACCCTGCTGCATTGCCATGGGTGCCCAGTAACGGTGCAGCCCCAGGCTTACAAGACATGGTCGCTGGCGGCATAGAAGTTGCCCCAGTGTCTCTGCCAGAAGCACGCTCCTTGATTGATGCTGGCAAAGTTAAAAGCTTGGCCATCATGAATGACAAGCCCTCTGCCCTTTATCCCAACGTACCCACTTTAAAAGCTGCCATTGGCAGTGACTGGACCATGGCCGCATGGCGCGGCATTGTGGCACCCAAGGGCTTACCTGCGCCTGTTCGCGACAAGTTGGCTGAAGCCGTCCGCAAAGTGGCTGCCAGCAAGGAGTACAACGAGTTCATGGCCAGCCGCGGTTTTGGTGTCATCTACGCCGGCCCCGATGACTTCGCCAAATTCATGGTGAAGTCAAACACCGAATTGGGCGCAACCATGAAAGCCGTTGGCCTGGTGAAGTAAGTCATGAAGATTCATGACGCGCTTTTCGGATTCTTCTTTTTGGCATTGGGCGCTTTGGTGCTCTTTGCCATCAGAGGTTTTCCCAACATTCCAGGTCAGCCTGTTGGACCCGCCTTATTTCCCGGACTGATTGCTGTTGGCTTGTGTATCACTGGCACCTTAATGATCATTAAGGGTCTGCGCAGTCGTGAGACAACAGCGTGGTTTGAGTGGGAGGATTGGGTCCATTCGCCGCGTCATATCTTGGCACTGTGCGTTCTTTTGGCTTGCGTGGTGTTCTACATTGTGGCGGCCAATGACCTTGGCTTTTTGCCCACTGGTTTTTTAATGCTGGTGGCATTGTTCAAAGCCCTCCAAGTGAAATGGAGCCGTGCACTCTTGGTGGCTTTGATTGCCACCTTGGTGGTTCATTTTGCTTTCTACAAAATGCTTCGCGTGCCGCTACCTTGGGGCATTCTCACGCCTTGGGCGTGGTGATTTGCTCACATTGATTTTTCAGTCAGTTGCATGAAATAGGAGTCTCACTATGTGGACAGCCATTGGCCAAGCCTTTTCGATGGTCTTTGATCCCTACACCTTGATGGTGATGGTGATCGCTTCGTTTTACGGACTTTTTGTTGGCGCCGTTCCTGGCCTCACAGCCACCATGGCCACCGCTTTGCTGGTGCCTGTGACTTTTTTCATGCCGCCTATCCCTGCTATCGCAGCCATGGTCACAGCCACAGCCATGGCCATTTTCTCTGGCGACATTCCCGGTTGCTTGTTGCGCATTCCAGGCACACCGGCCTCTGCGGCTTACACCGACGAAGCGTTTGCGATGACTAAAAAGGGACAAGCCGAATTGGCTTTGGGTGCTGGTTTGGTTTTCTCTGCAGTGGGGGGTCTCTTTGGCACTTTGGTGCTCATCGTAGCAGCCCCTGCACTGGCAGACTTCGCTTTGAATTTCAGCTCATTTGAATACTTCTGGTTGGTCTTGTTAGGTTTAACCTGCGCTGTTTTCATCACGTCCAACCAACCCCTCAAAGGCGTCACCACCTTGCTGCTTGGACTTTTGGTGGCCTGTGTGGGTCTAGGCAATCCTGCAGGCTTTCCTCGCTTTACCTTTGGCAATGCAGAAATGACCGGCGGCATTGGCATGATTGCCATGATGATTGGCATGTTTGCCATTTCTGAAATCATTCGCTTTGTCATCGATACCAGTCCGCCAGCCGAGTTGGTTGTTGAAAAAATCGGCAGCGTGTTAGCGGGGCAATGGGAGCTGGCCAAAAAATATCCTGTGCAAATTCTTCGTGGCAGTGTCTTGGGCACTGCTGTTGGCGCATTGCCCGGCGCAGGCGCAGACATCGCTGCTTGGATGTCTTATGCTATGAGCAAAAAATTCTCCAAAGAACCCGAAAAGTTTGGTACGGGCCATGTGGAAGGCATTGTGGAATCGGGATCCGCCAACAACAGCGCCTTGGCGGGCGCTTGGATTCCTGCTTTGGTGTTTGGCATTCCTGGCGACTCCATCACAGCCATTGTGATTGGCGTGCTCTACATGAAAAACATGAACCCTGGCCCCACGCTGTTCACCACCAATCCGCAAAA
>Ga0214921_10002954_pt1 | contig 26862 bp, 22 predicted proteins | sample LL1505_MetaG_FD_177992 | JGI IMG/M metagenome (GOLD analysis project Ga0214921, IMG submission 177992) | Freshwater microbial communities from Lake Lanier, Atlanta, Georgia, United States - LL-1505 | ecosystem: Environmental > Aquatic > Freshwater > Lake | place: USA: Georgia | collected... | reverse complement strand
CCACCTTTTGTGGCAATGACTTTGCCGTTTCTATCCGTACTCATGTCGCCAGGCTGTTCAAACATTTGACCCAGGCCATAAATATTCCGAACACCCACCGTATCAACCTCAATACGCTTCCATTCGCGGGCGGTTTCAGCTGCACAAACACGTCCAATCTGATGTTTAGAAGCTTGATCTGTCACAGTAAAACAACCATCCGCGTACTCAACACGGGTTTCCGCCGTGGTGAACACAGTTTTTTCATCCCTGAAAGACGACGGGCCGGCGAATTGTTGGTTTTTTATCATCTCGGACATGTAGATCGGCTCAAGGCTCTTGCGATGAGCGCCTGGCGTAAACTCGAAGTGAATGATGCTATCACTCACCCACTCAAGCTTAATCACTTGATTTCGCGCGTCATCCACGAAAACTCGCTGTTCGATAGCACCTTGCGCCACCATGGACACCACCATGGACACCATCATCGCCCCAAAGATGAGTGCTACTGTTGATATTGATTTTAAAAAGGTCATAAATCCTCCGCTTTCATGGGGCACATACTCAGATGCCCCCGTAAACCTAAGATCACTAGCGTGCTTTTTGACTCGATACATCAAGCCAAACAGCTACAACCAGCACTAGCCCCTTCACAACGTACTGCCAAAATGCCTCCATATTCGCTAGAGACATGCCGTTATTTAGACTTTCCATAACTAAAGCCCCGAGAAGAGCACCCGCTATTGTTCCTTTGCCACCCATCAAGCTCGTTCCACCGATAACACAACTCGCAACGGCATCCAGTTCAAGCAGCTGACCAGCGTCAGGCTGAGCACTCTCGACACGCGCAGTCAAAATCATGGCAGACACAGCCGTCAAAACACCCATGAGCAAGAAATTACCCAACACGACTTTTCTCACGTTAACACCAGACAGATGAGCTGCTTCCACGCTCCCACCCACCGCATATACGTGGCGCCCGAAGACTGTTTTTGTCGTGATAAAGTTAAAAATAACCATAAGAGCCAACATCAGCAAGACTGGCGCAGGGATACCCTCATACGCATTCATCGTAGCCGTAAAACCACCGACAAGTGCTGCGCCACCGAGTATTGCTGCCCACATTCCAAAGTCAGAAGACCCGCCAGCCACATGATGTCGCAAGGCAGACAGGCGACGTCGCACTCGCGACCAGGCAAAAGTCGCAACAGAAACACCCGCAATGACCCAGCCATAAACAGCGGGAACATAGGCGCTCCCAAAGGATTTAATCCAGCTATCATCCAGAGGAATTGTAACCCCCGCCGTGACGCCCATACTCAATCCACGAAACACCATCATTCCCGCAAGAGTCACAATAAACGCTGGAACTTTTTGGTAAGCCGTGAGCCAACCTTGAATTAAACTAATCACGACGCCAATGAACACCGTAGCTAATAATGCTATCTCGGGAGATACGCCTTTTTGCATCAGCATGGCCAATGCTACACCTAAGAAACAAACCACACTGCCCACCGACAAGTCGATATGCCCAGCCACAATGATCAGAACCATACCCATGGCTAGAACGCCGGTGACTGTCATTTGACGGAATAAATTCGATAGATTTCTTGGCTGCAGGAACGCCCCGTCTGTCGCGTACTGAAAAATAATCCAAATAGCGATCAATGCGAATACCATCGTCAACGTACGCCATGACTGTTTGATTTTTATGGTGATTTCCGTAGACATAAGCTCCTTCAAAATAAAAACAATACTATCCGCACATCACTCAAAGCGTCAGCTAAACCTAGTAGCCGCCGCCATGATTCGCTCTTGAGTCGCCTCATCTCGGCTGAACTCACCGGTCACACGCCCACCGCACATGACAATCACTCGGTCGCTCAGCCCAAGCACCTCAGGCAATTCTGATGAGACCATGACCACTGCCACGCCCTGGCGCGCCATTTCACCCACAATTTTATAAATCTCCGCGCGCGCACCCACGTCAATCCCTCTGGTCGGCTCATCAAGAAACAATACTTTTGGTTTGGTTAGCATCCATTTCGCTAAAACGACTTTTTGCTGATTACCACCGCTCAGGTTCTTCACCTGGGAGTCAATTCCGGGAGTTTTGATTCTTAAATCACGAACATAATCCTTGGCGATACTCATCTCGCCATCATCATCCAAAACACCAAATTTGGTCATACTATTGAGGCTAGCTAGAGAGATGTTCCGGGACACAGAATCCTCGAGCACCAATCCGTAGCGTTTTCGGTCCTCACTCACGAGCGCCAATCCTTTGGCAATGGCCTCCCGAGGCGACCGCAAGTTCAGCGTTTCACCTTCAAGCTTAATGGACCCAGAATGACCTCCGTGTAGCGCCCCAAAAACTGACATCAGAATCTCAGTGCGACCTGATCCCATCAGACCCGCGATTCCTAGAATCTCACCCTTGCGTACAGCTAATGAGACGTCGTGAATCAAATCACGCCCTGGCACCGTAGGATGGGGCACTGTTAAATTTTTAACCTCAAGAACAGGCCCGCCAATGGACTTTTGGATGCGCGGATACAAGTCGGTCAACTCGCGCCCAACCATATCGCTGATCACCCGGTGCTCATTCACGTCTTTGGCTGCGTAGCTGGCTATCGATTTGCCATCGCGAAAAACCGTGATGCGGTCAGCAACAGAGAAAACCTCGTTTAACTTGTGCGTGATCAATACACATGCCACGCCACGAGTTTTTAGAGTGCGGATCATACTGAGAAAAACTTCGATTTCTGTATCGCTAAGAGCCGACGTCGGCTCATCCAGTATTAAAATATGTGCATTCAAGGCCAGGGCCTTGGCGATCTCGACCATTTGTTGCTGACCAATGCCAAGGTCTCCAACTCGGTCATGAGGATTAATGTTAAATCCCAAATCTGACAGCAAGGCGGCTGTTTTGGCGTAGACCGTATCCCAGTCAATCACACCGTATCTCGCAGGTTCACGCCCAAGAAAAATATTCTCAGCAACAGACAACTCTCGAACTAAGCTTAATTCCTGAAAAACAATAGCAACGCCGGCTTGCTGACTGTCTTTAATATTCGCAAACTTACGAACTTGCTCATCAACAATCAAGTCACCTGAGTAAGTCCCGAAAGCATAAAGACCACTGATGATCTTCATGAGTGTAGACTTGCCGGCGCCGTTTTCGCCGCAAAGCGCATGAATCTCGCCACGACAAACATCAAACATCACACCATCCAAGGCCCTAACGCCCGGGAATTCTTTTATGATGCCTCGAAGCTCGAGAACTTTATTCGCTGTGCTTGCCATCAAGGCTTAACCTTTTACGTTTTTGTACACGTCTGCTTTTTTATGGAAGCCGTCTTTGATGATCGTCAACTCAAGATTTGCTCTGTCGACCTGAATGGGCTTGAGTAGAAGTGAATCAACGTCTTTTTTTCCGTTATTCACTTTGCGAAGGTCTGCCTTAATGGGCTCGTTTTTTGCCACTTGCACTGCCAACTCGGCAGCCTTGTCGGCAATTAGCTTAATCGGCTTATAAACTGTCATCGACTGCGTACCTTCTGCCACGCGCTGACATGCTGCTAAGTCCGCGTCCATGCCAGAGACCATGACCTTGCCCGCTAGCTTTTGTTGGCTTAGGGCGGCAATTACGCCACCAGCTGTGCCATCATTGGATGCCACAACCGCTTGAATATTGTTTTTGGTTCGGGTTAACGCGTTCTCTGTATGCTTTAGAGCCTCACTCGCCTGCCAATCTTTCGCCCATTGGTCGACCACAATCTTAATGTCGCCCTTATCAACAAGAGGCTTCAGGACCTGCATTTGCCCATCTCGGAACATTTTTGCATTGTTATCGGTCGGAGACCCACCAATCAGGACGTAATTACCTTTGGGAACCTTGGAGGTTAGATAACCTGCCTGCATGCGACCCACTTCCTCGTTATCAAACGAGATGTAGTAATCAACATCGGCGTTTTTGATAAGCCTATCGTATGAAATTACTTTTTTGCTGGCTTTATGCGCCTTGTCCACAATCGCCGCGGCTGTCACAGCATTCGCAGGAACCACCACAAGCACGTCAACATTTTGTGTTAAGAGATTCTCTGCCTGACTAATTTGCATCGATGCGTTGCCGTTGGCTGCCTGCACCAGAACTTCTGCGCCGAGAGACTTCGCCTTTGCGACAAACATGTCACGGTCACGCTGCCAACGTTCTTCCTTGAGTGTGTCCATGGAAAAACCAATGCGAACCTTTTTAGTATCCGCAGCCATCGCAGACGAATCGGCTGTCAAATAACTGAAAGCAATAGCAAGCAAGACGACGATACGAGGCGGCTCAAAAGACAGCAAAGAACGCATGTCAAAATTCTCCACAAATATCTGAAACTGTTAAATAAAAACCAGAAAAGCGGGGGCAATTTACCCCCCTTTCTCTAGGCTGTCAAACCGGAATTCTTTTAGCTAAAGGGCTATGCGCGTGCATTGGCCCACAGGTCGTCAAAGCGAAGACGCACGAGATCGTCGTCTCTGTTCATTACGTCAGCAATTTTAGTGAGATACTCGTTAAATTCGTCGTCTTTTGCGTCTTTTGGGACAAATATCGGCTCACCATAATAAATAATTATCTTAGAGAAGGGCTTCGGGATACGCGTCTGGTCCCAGGTTTTCTTCAAAATCCAATTATTTTGCCCATAGCTAGTCACGGGAACTACGGGGGCTCCCGTCTTCCGCGCAATATCGGCGATGCCATTTTTGAGTACCCGCCTAGGTCCTCGGGGGCCATCCACTGCAATGGCTCCAATGACTCCAGCATTGACCTGCTCGATCATCGCCTCGCGAACCGCTTTACCCCCACGGGACGAACTCCCGCGAACCGTTGTAAGACCATACTTTCTCACAATAAAGTCGACGATCTCACCGTCCTTGGATTGGCTCACCATATTGCAAATCTGATGATTTTCGTGACTCAACAATCCAGCGATGACATTCTCATGGAAAATTCCGATCAAAAAACTTCCTGTAGGGCTTGTACCAACAGTCATTCTTCTTCGGTCCATCCCCACAAACCTAATACGCCACGTGGAAGACAGCAGGCGGCAAAATATATAAAGAACCCACATGAAAATCTTGAGGCTCAGTGGGCGTTGATCGCTAATTTCTGACGGAGAGGTTGCTTGCATAAACTGCCTTACTTAATTGTTGCAATTGCCAGAAGCTGCTCGTTTATCACAGACTTGCCGACATCTTTCACTAAACGATCTAACTTCATGAAATTAAAATACAAATCAAAGCTTCGCAACAATTAAGTCAGGCACTTTATGGGACCGCCCCGCACCGCTATACATCCAATCATGCTCCCGACGATATCTAAGCTCAAGACTCGCCAAAGTCATTTCATTCTGGCGAGCAATACTCTCAATGCCCAAAATAAGATCAGAAAGCGTTGACGACCGCATCACGGCAGGCGCCATAAATGGATCGGGAAGACTCGAGCGTAGGTAGTTCCACAGCATCTTTCCTCGTGACAATGCTCTCGCGGAAACCACTAGATCGGTCGGTCGTTGAGGAGTTTGTCCCAATTGTTCCGCCACTGACTGCACAAGCCCCCAAAACTCGCCTTCATGGCTCAATTGGCGCCCAGCGGTTTTTTCTGCCAGTTGAACCAATTTATCGCTCGCAGATAGACCAAGCTCTTGTAGCGCTATAAATGCCACAAGCGCCATCAGCACAGGAGCTTCCGCTTGATCTCTAAAGATCCAGGGATTGCGCAGAGCTCCGCGGCCAATGATCACCCCATCCACACTTGGCGAAATCTCGTTGCGAGACACCAACGCTTCCTTGTCACAAATATCTCCTGAACCTATGACGGGAAAAACGCACGACTTGGCGGCCAGTTCGATAAGCTCCCAACTTGCTTGACCGGTATAGCGGTCCGGGCGCGTGCGGCCATGAACCGTCAGTTGACGCAAGGGATATCCCTTGATCGCACCTAACAGTTCCGGAAATTCATTGGGACTATGGAACCCGGTTCGCATTTTGACGCTCAGTCGACCCGGCCCTACTCGCTTGGCAACAGATTCAATAAATGAACTAAAGAGATCGACTCTTTCAAGCAGGCTTGATCCTGCGCGACTGCCCACAACTGTTGGCGAGGGACAACCGCAATTGAGATCGATAAAATCAACCCTATTTCCTAAGATCTCGGCCGTTCGCACCACATCATCAGGCCTGGACCCCATGACCTGAAAAATCAGCGAAGCCTTAAATAAACCACGCAAGTGGGTTACTTCAGGGGCAAATGACTCGGGAAGTTTCGACGGAAAGGTGTCGGTCACCCTCAAAAAAGGCGTCCATGTGAAATCCATGCCGCCGATCAATTGAAACCACAATCTGGTCGCAAAATCCGTCACACCCTCCATGGGCGCGAGTCCGCAGCGTAATTGGGCGATCTCCGACAAGCTATCTTTCCTCTATAAAATAAAAAAGCACCCAAAAATAAAAAAGCACCCGGGTTGTTACACCCGGGTGCAGGGGGGAATCAAGCGAGGATGCAGATTATTTCTTAGATGTATCCTGAGTTTTAGAATCTACGGTTGGAGTCACTGCAGGAGCAACGGATGCGTCTTTTTTAGCTTCCTCTTTTTTGCCTTCCTCTTTTTTCATCTCGATGAACTTTCCTTTTTTCTGTTCACATTCTGCCTTGTTTTTCACATGGATTTTTTTACCTTCAACTTCGCAATTTTCATGATGTTTAGCGAGTGCCACGGTCGACAAAAGACTCGAAAACGAAGCCAGAGAAACGAGCGCTGTCTTAATCATGCGGTTCATAAAAATCCTCCTAAAAATTGGTGCCTGCCACGATGGTCGGCTAAGGGGTATCCTGCAGACAAAGTGCCAATGGGGACGAATCCTTTAACCCGTTGACTTTATTGGGTGGACACTATAGTTAGACCATATGGGTTTTCCTGTTTTTGAGAAACAGATACAAGGCCCTTCTCAAACTCGGTAACCACTAGAGGAGACGCCCCCATGACCACCAAGCGCCAAAAAGAACGACGCATACTCCTAGCAGCCCTGACCCTTGTCATTGCTGCGTGCATTGGCGCGGCGCTGTTCTTTGGCCAAACCTCTCCCATTATCGCCGAAGGCAAAATTTTACTGAAACCGGAATTTGAAGCACAGGCTCAGGGCATGCGTACCGTCTATATTATTGTTCGCGACCCCGCTTCACCGATGCCAATGCCTTTTGGCGCCATGGCAACAACCTTAAGCGAAGACCCCTCCGGGACCGTCATGTCATTTAAACTTACAAAAGACAACTTGCGCGTCATGAATGCAGCAAGTGAGCCGCCCAAAAAAATCACCATTAAAGCGCGACTTGATATGGATGGGCTTGGTGGAGCAGATCAAGCAGGTGATATTGTGGGAATTGCTGAGAATGTAGACTGGGGGAGCCAAGATGTGACTGTCACTCTTGATCAACTGATCACAGCAACCCCTGAACCCCAGGCCCAGTAGCCAGACGCGACGGTAGTATCTGACCAATGACGACACAGCGCGCACGAATACTAGAGCCTACCAATCTGACCCCCGCGGTCGAGGCACTTCGAAATAGCGCCGTTGTTGCTATACCAACCGAAACGGTATACGGACTCGCAGGCAATGCCTTTGACGCGACTGCCGTCACCAAAATTTTTGCGGCCAAAGAAAGACCATCATTTGACCCCCTGATCGTGCACGTCGCTCCGGAGCTAGATACGGTTGAAAAACTAAGTGCTGCGGGGATTGTCGATATCTCTCGAATGAACCGAGAGATGATCGATATCTCTAACAGCTTAATCAATACATTCTGGCCTGGGCCACTGACGCTCATTCTACCTAAAGGCCCAAAAGTCATGGACCTTGTCACCAGCGGCTTAGACCAGGTTGGCGTCCGCATGCCTGCGCATCCTATCGCTCAGGATCTACTGCGAGCTGCACAAATGCCGTTGGCAGCCCCTAGCGCCAATCGCTTTGGTCGAATCAGCCCGACAAAAGCTGAACATGTTCTCGAGGAACTTGGCGATCGAATTCCTTATATCATCGACGGCGGTCCATGCGATGTTGGGGTGGAAAGCACAGTCCTTGCTATTGATTCCGGTATCCAATCAAACACCTCTGTCTCTGTCTCTGTCTCTGTCTCTGTCTCTGTCTCTGTCTCTGTCACAATCACAGACACAAACGAGAAACCGCGTCTGATATTACTGCGCCCAGGAAAAATCACTGCCTCAGACATCGAACATGCCACGTCAATCTCGGTTGAACGCGCTTCGTCCACCCACGAAAAGGCATCTCCTGGAATGCTTGCCAGCCACTACGCCCCGCGCAAAAATCTATATATTATTGAGGACTGGTCGAGGCTAAATGCAAGCGAAAGCGCGCCATGGCTAAACAAGAAAATTGGATTATTAGTAACCTCTGGAGATGGGCAAATTGCCCAGCAGGCACTCGCAGCGATTCAGTCAAAGCCAAGTAGCACGGTCTGTCTCTCTGCACATGGTCTTGACAGCGAGGCCGCGCAAAAACTATTTGCTGGTATGCGCGAACTAGACAACTCTGAAGCAGACGTCATCCTAGCAACTGCTGCGCCAAACGCCTCCGGACTCTGGCCTGCCATCGCTGATCGACTAAAAAGAGCGTCTACTCGCTAAATTTTGTGCATTCTGAGCTCGATTAATACGCCTAAATGGCTGGATCCCAACCGAGAAATTAGCTATGCTTTTTTTATAAGCGCACGCAAAAATCATAGTCAATTCGCCTGTTGGAGTGCATCATGAAGCAACTAACAAAAATATTTTCTACATTGATGTTCACAGCTTTTGGAACTGGAACTATGTCATTCGGCGATCCATTGCCTGACGCCAATGCTTGCTATTATGAATCCCTAGGTTTTTGCACAGAGAGCGAAAGCATTGACGTGGCCACTGATTGCGCTAGCGAGCGTGGGGAAGTCCGAGAGGCCTGTCCAGAGGAAAACCGAATTGGTTCATGCAAGATCACACGCAATGGCAAAGTCTTAATGACTCGCTACTACGACGGCACACAAGTAAATCCCAGAAGAATGTGCAAGGCTTCAAGCGGCGTTTACACACCGGGTTTTTCCGAATCGTAAACCTAGTCAGGGATGCTTATTTTCTGAGTTTTTGATCTTCGGCACATCACAGTACGGGCTGGCGCTGCAATCGTAAATACTAGAGCTTCGCCGCGGTAGATACGGCCTTAGCACGACAAATAACCTGTAACCTAGATTCATCATAAAACGAATCGGCGCCAACGACGCAAGCTTTACTAGCAGCCAATATCCGGGCAGAGCGCGCCATATTTCAATGAACGCATCCACTTCTGTGGCCAGAGAGCCGTCCGTTCTTTTGACATGCATAACCTTGTGCACCGCCTTCGGGTCCACGTTGTGCAACTCTGCGTTAAAATTTGGATTGCAAATATCCACAAAATCAATCTGCTCGGATCCGCGTGACCGCTTGTAGTGATTGATCTCTGTGGAACATGCTACACATAAACCGTCATAGTACACAGTGACTTTATTTTCCACAGACAGCCCCCCAAATCTTAAAAAGAGTATACCAAAAACCGCCGACGATATAATCTCACATAACAAGCTAAAGCTAACAGTAGCGGCTGACTAATTATATGAGAATCTAACACCATGCCCAGCTCGCCCGACATACTGAGCAGCAATACTCCTCCAAACCTGATCCTAGGCTTTACAGCCTTAATTATTGGTTTGCTAGTCTTAGATCTATTTATCCTCCGCAAAAAAGACGAAGCCCCTACGATCCGCCAAGCATTCTTGTGGAGTGGATTTTACATTCTCATGGCTCTGGGCTTTTGCTCTTGGATTTGGGCCTCGAACGGGGTGAGCGATGCGGTGACGTTTCTGACCGGATATGTGGTGGAGTTGTCCCTTTCGGTCGACAATTTATTTGTTTTCATCTTGATATTTGGCAGCCTACGCATCGCACCCAAATACCAACACCGCGTTCTTTTCTGGGGCATCCTTGGCGCCTTGCTCATGAGAGCAATCTGCATTGCTGCTGGCGTAGCCGCCCTTGAGCGTTTCGAATGGCTGACCTATGTTTTTGGAGCCATCCTAGTCTGGGCGGGTATCAAAACTCTGCGTGGCGACGACGACGATGAATCCGACGACCCATCCACCGGTCTAATATCTCGGGGTTTGCGCAAAATTCTTCCATTCAAAGACGACTACGAAGGGCATAACTTCTTCACTCGCGATAGCGGACAACTAGCTGCGACGCCCCTTTTCCTGGCGCTTATTCTTGTAGAGGTCTCAGATATTATCTTCGCCGTTGACTCAATCCCCGCCGTACTTGCCATCAGTAAGGATCCGTTTATTGTATATAGCTCCAACATTTTCGCTATTTTAGGCCTTCGGAATTTGTACTTTGTCTTGGCAGGACTGGTGACTTTATTTAAACACCTCGACAAGGCTATCTCGTTTGTATTGATTTTTATCGGGATTAAAATCGCCCTTGAGCACTGGTACTCAATCCCCGTCGGAATTGCTCTGAGCGTCATTCTAGGCGCACTTGCAATAGGCTTGGCGGCATCACTCTTTGATCGCAGCGAAACAGAAAATAGGCATAAAGATATTAACTATTAATCACCACGACTCTTACCTCTGCTCGCTAGCGGCACTCGGTAACGAGTTTGACGTCGTCACGAAAAAAGACTCTCTAGATCTGTCCTGGAATAAAAGAGCGCGTTCTGTCCCACCAAACCTCAATTTAGTCGAATTCAATGACGATACAAAAAAGAAGCTGAAAACAGGCCATCGAACATGGGGTTAACGGCCTAATTGGAAAAACGGAAGACCAGCTACGTGAGCACTTGATAAAACTTCGCTCAGACCCTAAGCTTGTCCGACTACCTGGGGCGGCGGCGCAAAAAACCGTTGGGAAAAAATTCTCAAAATAAAAATTCCTGGCCGCCTGGCGCCGCGCTCTAGTAAATTAGCAAGCTTGCTTCAGCTCACTGACCTTAACAAAGCATATTCAGCGGATCTTCGAGATAGCTTACAAGAGTCTGTAAGAACTGCGCACCCATAGCGCCGTCTATCACGCGATGGTCGCAACTCATGGTCATTTTCATTCGCGGCTGTACAACGACCTGACCTTTTGCATCCACAGCTGGAGTCGGGATCGTCGCACCAACTGCCAAGATGGCTGCCTGCGGCGGATTGATAATAGCTGTGAATTCCTCGATGCCAAACATTCCAAGGTTGGAAATTGTGAATGTACCGCCAGCATAATCCTCATTCGCTAGCTTTCCGTCTTTTGCCTTAAGTGCCAGCTCTCTGGACATGTGCGCAATATCACGAATCTGAAGCTGATCGGCGTGGCGGATCACAGGTGTGACCAAACCAGTCGGCAGAGCCACAGCCATCGCTACATGAACATTGCCGTACTCAACAATTGACTCGCCTTGCCACGATGCGTTCACGTCAGGATGTTTCACCAACGCTTTGGCGACAGCCATAATCACCAAGTCGTTCACACTAACTTTAACGCCCGTCTTGTCCGCGTCTTTATTCAGTCTCGCGCGCCAATCATTCATGCGCGTCATATCCGCAGAGACCGTCAAATAGAAATGCGGAGCCTCATTTTTACCAGCCAGCAACCTCTTTGCGATGGTCTTGCGCATCATAGAATTTGCAATGACGCGATCCTCACCTGTGCGGACGGCACGAGCATAGCCCATTCCAGAGCCAGAGGTCGAACCTTCCAGATCCTTAGCCACAATTCGACCAGAGGGACCTGAACCGACGACAGATGCGATATTAATGCCTTTATCTGCAGCTATTTTCTTCGCTAAGGGTGATGCCTTAACCCTTCCGTTTGCAGCAGCCTGAGGTGCCGATGCAGGCTGGGATGCAGCAGGTGTTTTCTGCGGTGCTGGTGCAGATGATGCGGGCGCAGTAGCAACATTTGCGGCAGCCACAGCGGGCTTTGCAGGGGGAGCTAACTTGGCCCCAGATTTTGCTAACATCTCGTCCAAATTGAACGACTCGCCTTTTTTTCCAATGACACAGAGCGGGGCACCCAATGGCGCCGATTTGCGAGGCTGTAGTAAAATTTTAAGAATCACGCCCTCGGCCGATGACGCATAAGCCATCGTCGCCTTATCTGTTTCAATCTCGACGAGGTCTTGGCCTTCGTCGATCTCTTCGCCTTCTTTCTTGAGCCAGTTTGCTACGGCTCCCTCTTCCATGGTGTCCGAAAGCTTTGGCATTACGATTAATTGAGCCATGTGACTTGATCCTTACCACTCATTCATTAATTGCATTTTAAACGCTATTACCGATTTCTACGTATCATCAGACAATTAAAGTCTTAATCCATATAAAGAACTTGCTTGATGACCGGGATAATCCTCTCAGCCTCAGGAAGCACTCTATGCTCCAGATTTTCAGCATAAGGCATCGGCACGAACTCATTTGACACGCGCATAACGGGCGCATCCAACTCATCAAAACAAAATCTCTGAATTTGCTCCGCAATAAACGATCCTACCGATGCCGCTTGATAAGCTTCCTCGATAATGACCACGCGGTGGGTCTTGCGAACAGAATTGAAAATCATATCTTCATCCAAAGGACGTAGAGACCTAGGGTCAATGACTTCGCACTCAATACCCTCTTGCGCCAACTGCTCTGCGCAAGCCATCGCACGCGATACCATTTTGGCCCAAGCTATGAGCGTGACGTGATGACCCTCGCGCTTGATCGACCCGACTCCGAGCGGAATGAGGTGTTCAGCATCGTCAACTTCACCCTTCATGGCATACATCATTTCGCTCTCAAGGAAGATGACGGGGTTATTATCGCGAATAGAGCTCTTGAGCAGACCATAGCCATCGGCTGGACAGCAGCTCGTTACGACTTTGAGGCCTGGAACCTGCGTTAGCATCCCTTCAACCGTCTGACTGTGCTGTGCTGCAAGCATGTGCGCTGCGCCATTAGGCCCACGAAAAACAATGGGCACCGAGAACTGACCAGCAGACATGTAGAGCATCTTGGCGGCGTGATTGATGATCTGGTCAAAACCCTGGATACCAAAGTTCCAAGTCATCATTTCAATGATGGGACGTAGACCTACCATTGCGGCACCGACACCAAGTCCCGCAAATCCACCTTCTGAAATAGGCGAATCGATCACTCGCTCTGGACCAAACTTATCAAGCAAACCTTTTGACACCTTATAGGCGCCATTATATTCCGCGACTTCTTCGCCCATCAGGAAAATTTTAGGGTCTCGCGTCATTTCCTCTGCCATTGCGCGACCAAGAGCTTCACGATACGTCAAAATTGCCATGTGCAATGATCCTTTGTAGTAATTTCAGTTCAGTCTGCGTAAACGTTTTGCCAAACTTGCTCCTCTGGCGGAATGGGCTGCTCGTCAGCCCAATCTTCATCTGCACGGGCCATCTCCTTACCCTTCGTATCGATGGCTTTTAATTCCTCGTCAGACGCCATTTTATTTTTCTTCAGATATTCACCCAGCTGAATGATTGGGTCTTTCATCATCCATTCAGCCATTTCTTCCTTGCTCCGATACAGACCCGGATCGGAGACGGAATGGCCTTTGTAGCGATAGCAAATAGCATCGAGCAGATACGGCCGATTGGTTTTGCGCATATTTGCAACGATTGTAGAAACGGCCTCGTAAGTTTTTTGCACATTCATGGCATCAACTTGGCCATGATCCATATCGTAGGCTAACGCGCGCTTCCATAGATGATCAATCGAGGTCGTACGTTTAATGTCGGTTCCCATGCCGTACCGATTGTTTTCGATAATAAACAAGCATGGCAAACTCCATGTGGCTGCCATGTTGAGAGCCTCGTGGAACTGACCCTGATTGATTGCAGCATCACCTAAATAGCAGACTATAATATCGTCTTTTTTCTCGTATTTGATTGCAAAGCCCACGCCAGCAGCTAGTGGTACCTGGCCACCAACAATACCATGCCCGCCTAAGAAACGTTTTTCTTTGCTGAACATATGCATCGATCCGCCGTTGCCTTTGGCGCAGCCTGTAGCTTTACCATAAAGTTCCGCGAAGACTTCTTTGCCCGGGATACCTTTTGCAATCGCCTGCGTGTGTGAACGGTAGCCAGTGATCATATAGTCCGTATCGCGGAGCGCCCTCTGCACCCCTACACATAGGCCTTCTTGCCCAATGTGAACGTGACAGAATCCTGCAAACTTTTGTTTTGTGTAAGCCTGAAGAACGCGCTCTTCAAACCGACGGTAGTAACACATGTCCTGATAGACTTTTAAAAGCCATGCTTTGTCTTGAGAGTTTTTGCTGGCCATATTTTTCTCTGAGTCCTTACTGCCGTCAGATTTGTTGCCAGAGGCTTTGCCTGGCAGGTTGCCCTTTGGTGACATGGGATAGTGCCCTCGTTTCACGATTAGCTGTTTATCATCAAAAGATTCACGATCAAGAATCAAACGCACAAAGCCGCCTGGACTTAAAATCAACTCCGCGAGGCTTTAAAAACAGTGTACCATAGCACAGGCAAGTACCTGTATGTAAAGCATTTTTTACCGACTTGGCGGAACTGTCTCTGGGAAGTTTTTACCGAGGTTAAGGCCAGGGCGTGAGCAGCTTCAGCCCAAAACCATAAGCGATACCGCCCACATCTCTCCTGAACGCGCCATGAAAATTCGACATCCCGTCAATATCGCCGGGATAAATCTGCGTACCCCGGCCGTGCCCCGTCACGTCGTGAGAGGCCACGAGGCTAAATGCCCCGTCCCCAAATCGACGTAAAACAAATTCAAGCTGGAAAAACCCCCGGATGACACTCATGGGACCGGTGATAGAGGACGTGCCCACCGCCACCGTCTCAGGCTGTCCGTTGATCGCGACAGAACCCACGGCGACCTGAATCGCGGGACCAAAGGAAATCAAAACATCTGGCCACCATTCAGGCGTAATCCCGAACTGCACATACGGTTTAATGACCGCTGCAGCTAGCGAAAAACTTGCCGTTTGCAACGGCAGTCCGCTGAGTGATTGCTCGCTTCCAGGTAGCTCGCCGCTTAAATAGCGAGCTCCAATTCCTAGATCCCAATTTAAATAAAATAGACCTTGTTTCTTGAATGCTGGCTGCAGAAATAAGCCCCAGCCGTTGCTAGCCCCACCAATCATGCTGACCGAACAGCGTTGTTGGGATGGATCGTCAACTAACGTACCACAAGATGGCGGGACACGTCCGCCCACGTCCATATCATAAGAAAGGTCAACACGGTCAATTGAATTGGAGTAATCAAAACCAACCTGGGTTTGTTCGAGATAGTTGATGACGTCGTCCAACGCCCCCAAACTTTCTGTGGACAGCAACATTGCAACCGAACCCACGAAACTGCGCAGCACGGCTTCACCACTACGACTGTTCATGAATACCACCCTTGTCGCAAAACAAACTACGCGCGAGAATTAGCTTTTAAATTGCTTGAAAGCAATTGTTGCGTTTGTACCGCCAAAACCAAATGAGTTGCTCATGGCGTAGCGAACTGTTCGCCGTTTTGACTCGTGTGGCGTGTAGTCCAAATCACACTCAGGATCAGGAGTTTTTAAGCCAGCAGTGGGCGGAACCATCTGATCGTCAATTGCTTTGACCGTAAAAACTGCTTCAATTCCCCCCGCCGCTCCTAGGCAATGCCCAGTGACGCCCTTCGTTGAGGAAATCGAAATTGATTTTGCTTTGTCGCCAAAGACGCCTTTAATAGCTCTTGTCTCATAAAAATCATTTAACTTTGTCGACGTGCCGTGAGCGTTGATATAATCCATCTCGCCCAGCGGGATGTGCCCCATACTTAGAGCCATTTTCATGCAACGCTGCGCACCTTCACCCTCAGGCGCAGGCGACGTAATGTGATAGGCATCACCTGACATTCCGTAACCAACAAGCTCCGCGTAGATCTTTGCCCCGCGTTTTTTTGCGTGCTCAAGTTCTTCAAGTACTAAGATCCCAGCGCCCTCGCCCATAACGAATCCGTCGCGATTCAAATCAAATGGGCGAGAAGACTCCTCTGGGTGCTCGTTATTGGTTGAAAGAGCTTTCATATTCGCAAAACCAGCAATTGAAGTAGGAGTTATCGTCGACTCAACTCCACCGCAAAACATGATGTCAGCCATATTGTTTTGAATATAAAGCAAAGATTCTCCGACGCCGTGCGTTCCGCTCGCGCATGCCGTCGTCGTGCACATGTTTGGTCCTTTTAAATTATTGAGACGGGAGACCAGCCCCGATGCCATATTGGCAATCATGTGCGGAATAAGGAACGCGCTCACTCTTCGCGGACCTTTTTCCAGCAGTGCTTTGTGATTCTCTTCGAGAATATCAATCGATCCAATTCCAACGCCAACGCAGGTACCAGCTCGATCTGGATTAAAATTTGAGGAATTCAATCCCGAATCCTGCATTGCTTCTTGAGCAGCCTTGGCTGCAAACTGCAAGAACAAAGGCGCGCGACCGGCTTCTTTTGCATCCATAGCGTCGCCGACATTGAAATTTTTAACTTCCGCTGCAATATGCACTGTGAAATTGGTCGTATCAAACCGTGTGATTTTCCCAATTCCAGTTTTGCCAGCCAGGGTGTTTTTCCAAGACTCCGCCACATTCAAACCAACAGGACTCACCATCCCAAGACCCGTTACAACGACCCGGCGCATCTACAAATCCCCCTCATTTTTCGAAACAACTCACCCAGCACTGCAGGGCAAAATATTTGCTAAAAAAGCATCTGAAATGACAGCGGAAATAATCGCCAAAATAATTCTGTTTGTCCACCCAAAGACAACCAAATCAGAGCTATCACTTAGAAACAGGCTGCCGCATTAATGACCACCTACGTTTGAACTCAACCCACCATTCCATGTGCTGCGGGTCAAACGGAGACTCTGAGGGCGGTAGACGGTTTTTTTGATACATAAGGAACCAAGAAAAGGCTAGCAATGCAGCATTGGGTAGCCAAGCAGCTAGCGGAGCTGAAATGCTGCCTTTCTCTGCAAACCATTTGAATGCCATCAGCACCACATAACCACCAATGATTCCAGAAATCGCTCCGATATAGGCGCGATTTCGCCCTGCTCGCGGATCAGTCACCCCCAACGCCATGCCAAAACAGGCAAAAATAATGACAATAAAAGGCGTGGCGATTCTTTGGTGCAAGAGGAACCTTGCCTTGTAAAAAATCTGACGTGGCACAGTTTTATCTTTCTCAATAGCGTTTACGTATTGATAAAGCTTGACCGGCGGGTAGCTGCGGTAATCGTCTTTCGCCTCATCACCACCCAAAATCCTCTCTCTAAACATACTGAGCAGATCGATTTCCATTTGCTCGAACTTGAGCACAGATTGTTCGCCACGAACGCGATTACTTGAGTGTAAAACACCTTTTTCCAGAACAAGATTCAGCCGTCCTTCCGACACAGACCCAGTGATACCTCCGGTCGGCGCAAGAATCGTAAAACGATCCTTAGACGCACCTGCGGGGGCAATCATGAGATTGCCAAACCTTGAGCGATCAGGTGATATCTTCTCTGCATAAAGCATGTACCCCATAAACTCTTCGCTAAAAACCCCTTCTTGCAGTCGAACTTTGATCAAGTTGTCTACTTCTGTTTGCGTCTTGCGAAAGTAGAAATTCACGAGCTCCTTACGCCCCCACGCTTCTCCGTAGACTGCACAGTAGCAAGCGAGCAAATACAAAATAAAAGCGATGATGAGAACTGGTTTAGCAGCACGACGAAGCGGGAAACCACTAGCCAACATGGCTGCGTATTCACCGTCGTTCGAGAAACGACTAAAGGCAAGCATGACTGCCGCGAGGTAGGAGATCGGGATGTTAAAAGACAAAAACGGAACAATAATGTAGAGGAACGGCAGCAAAATATTCTCGAGAGACACACCGAAGGCCACAAGTGCTTCCGACAGCCTAACCAGCTGAGATACAACCAATATTGTACTCAAAATTATCAATGCCGAAAAAAACTGGGGCACGATTTCTTTGACGATGTACCAGTGAAGCTTCAATTCCTAACTCTCTATACCCAATAGATAAATTGCTGGACGGTTTAGAATACCACAAATCCCCGCAGACCTCCGATGCTTGTTGATGCGGTCAATCTTTATACGGCCCTTTGCATGATTGGCGCAGGCCCCCTATAATAGGAGTATATGCGTCTTAAAATTAGCACCAATCATCAGGTCTCGGCGACACTATGCGCTGCGATGCTGATTACATCGAATGCCGCTGGCGTTTCGACCTCGCCGGTCGAAAATGCGGCTCAAACCCGCATTGCGTCTGATTTTGACGTGCTTTGGCAAAATAACGCGCCATACATTGCTGACAGCAAGGGCAAACTCCACAAGACGACCATCAATGCTGATTTACAGCTAAAACTGCAGGCATTTATAGCTGAACGCGGCGCTCCGATCGCCAGTGTTGTGATGCTTGATGTCGCTACTGGTGAAGTTCTAACCATGGCCCAGGGGCGAAACCCTAGCAAATGGGGATCCTCTACCCATACGGCCCTTTACAATAGATTCCCTGCCGCATCCTTATTTAAAACTGTGGTGACCACAGCAGCTCTTGAAATGACGCCCACCAGACCTGACCAGGCCTTTGGACTACCTGGAGGCTGCGGCGGGCAAGATATCACTCCAACCGCCACATGGATGAATGATCGCGGCGGAGGATCCATGAGCTTGCGGCGCGCATTTGGCCATAGCTGCAATGGATTTTTTGCGAAATTAGCAATCAATCAGCTAGGCGTGGGAGCGATCACCAGATATGCCAAATTCTTTGGATGGGAGTCACCGCTCCCCATTGACGTGGAGATGGAACCAAGTCGCATGATGGCCCCTCCAGTTGCAAACTCCACCACTCATACGGTTGGCCGCTTTGCGGCAGGCTTCGGTCATGTAGGAATTAGCCCGATGCACGGAGCTTGGATGGCGGCCATGATCGCCAACAAAGGTGTCGCAAAGCCAATAAGCGTGCTCAAAGACGACTCCGATCCACGCATCAGTTTGAGCGATACACCAATTTACAGCTCTGACACCGCTGCACGACTCATGGATGTCATGCGCAGCACAGTCCACGGTGGCACTGCATCCAATACATTTGGAAAAGGCCGCTACCGCACCATAGCCAACGAGGTTGGTGGTAAAACCGGAACCTTGACCGGCCGCACGCCCGAGGGACTCACCAGCCTTTTCATCGGATTCTACCCTGTTTCCAATCCAAAAATCGCTGTCGCCTCGGTCGTCGTGCTGGAGGATCGCTTTCTATTCAAAGCCCCCCAACTTGCAGCCGAAGCAATCTTGGCCTGGAAAGATCAAAACGACAAAAAAGCCACGACAAGGCAGTAAAACGAACCTCTCTCAAACGTTTAATTCCCGTTTGAACAAGGATGCCTGCTATGCTAAATCCAAAGCCTACAATTTTCGGGGCCGTCGATCACATTAAGCCACAGATTTTTTTGCGATTTTAGACTAGGGAGAAATTCATGAGCAATAAACAGTCAATACCCGTCGTCAGCCTAAAAGCCTTCCAAGGGGGCTCTGCGAATGAACGCGATCGTTTCGTAGACACGGTTGGCAATGCATTGACTGATCTTGGCTTCTTTTCCGTTGAGGATCACGGCGTTGACATGAAACTCATCGACAAGGCGTACTCTATTGCCGAAGAGTTTTACCGTCTTCCCGATGAAAAGAAAAAACGTTATGAAAATCTGACCAACAAAGGCCAAAGAGGTTACATCAGCTTTGGTCGCGAACACGCCAAAGACAGCAAAGCAGCTGACCTGAAAGAATTCTGGCACGTAGGTCGCGAACTCCCAGCCGGACATGCTCTAAACAAAGTTTATCCTGAAAACATCTGGCCCACAGAAATTCCTGAATTCAAAACCGTGTACCTTGAGCTTTTCAGGCAAATTGAAACTTGCGCGATGACCTTGCTAGAAGCCTGCGCAATCTACGTCGGTGAGTCAAAAGACCGCTTCACTAGTATTGCCAAAGACGGAAATTCGATTCTCCGCGTAATCCACTACCCGCCCGTTGAACCTGATCGTGATCCTGCAAGTATCCGTGCGGGAGCTCACGAGGACATCAACCTCATCACTTTACTGTGCGAGGCCACGGCTGGTGGACTGGAACTACTACAGCGCGACGGGACATGGCGCGCCATACACGCCCTTAAGGGGCAAATTGTTTGTGATACGGGCGACATGATCCAGAATCTTACCAACGGCGTGCTACGATCGACCACTCATCGCGTGGTGAATCCAGACAACAGTCGAGATCGCCGTTTCTCGATGCCGTTTTTCGTACATCCACGTAGTGAAGCCAGTCTCAACCCGCTCGAAACCTGCATCAAGCGTCAAGGCGGCAAAAAAACCTACCGTGACATCACGGCAGGTCAATATCTGATGGAACGCCTACGTGAAATAGGCCTATCCTGATTTTAAAAGCAAAGTATTTAGTTGTTATTTACAACTACCGGTGGCGCCTGTTCCAAAGTCGCAGTGCCGCTCAAGTAATTTTTAAAATCGCGAATCTTGAACTCAACCTGTGTGTATGGATCGCACCAATCTAACCAGCATTTAGTAACAAGATTCATACAGACCATTCCGCTAACTTCACCTGGGCTCGTCACAAATAGATCGACTGTCTGGTACCTATTGCTGTTATCACTTGGGTGGGAGCCAACCTCGCCTGAAAACTCAATCACTGTGCCCGTTTTTAGGACTCTGCGATCAACTGATTGCGATTTAACCTCTATTCCACAACGCGTATAAGACTTTCGGAAAACATTTGTTTCGTCCGTATCAAATCGATAAGTCAACTCTTGAGCGTTAAGCGTAACGCCAATTGAATTTGCTGGGACCTCAATATCTTTGGTCAAGACAATCTTAGCGCCGCGACCAATGGAAGACAACGGAAGCTCCTCACCACTTGGGGAAGAAGCCAGCTTTGCGACCGACATTTTTTGTCCGCAAGATCCCATTAGTGCCGCCAGGGCCATGACTCCGGGAATTATGTTTCTAGCTTTCATGCGATATCTCCTCAATTATTTTCCAATTTCATAAAGCGAAAAAATTTAAGCCTCTTCAGCTGCTCGTCTCAAATCTACTGCAAACGTCACTCCGCCCTCTGTGCGAACGCGGAACACTAGTTTCTCATCACGCTTCAAGTTATTGAGCCCTGCCCGTTTAAGGTCGGGACCAAACATTAGAACCGTTTCCGCAGCCTGACCAGTTGGCGAGTCGAGAGCAATGACGCCGGCGCGTTCTGGGTTGAAGTGAATAATTTTACCCGAGCGCTCGCCCGCTCTCTGCTCCGAGTTCAGCACCAAGGCTGCACCACGGCGGATAGACTTATGCATTTGTTCCAGGGCCGTTTCTTTGGCATCACCCTCACGGACAAAAACGTATAGCATATGTTTTGCGCGGGTCATAGCAACATACATAAGACTCGACATAATCGGATGCTCAGGTGCCAGATTGTATTCGCTGAGGTTGAACGCTATGACGATTTTTGCATCCAAGCCCTTGAAAGAGGCGATCGTCGCGATTCCAATCTCTCCGGCTTTAATGGGGCGAGCTTCTTTGAGGCGTTCGCTCGAGAGCTTGCTGAGCTTTAAACCTGACAATGTATCAACGCCAGCCAGAACGCTGTCTTTGTTTTCGGGCGCACGACCCGACAGTAACATAATCTCATCCTCACGAACCCCGCGATCATCGGTCAGTTCGCGGACTAGATCGGCCATCTTTTTCTTCGCGTCTTCAGCATCTTTGTATTTAATAATCATCGGCATAAAACCATCGCGATCACTTGACGCTGGAATATGCAAGTGATTTGCCCGTCTAAAGCCCCGAGAAAATTCACAAATCTGCCGTGTGTTACGGTAATTGCTGCCAAGTCGCATATAATTTGGAGGAACAGGCAAAGTATCTTCTGGTTTATAGCCAGATTGGCTCTCTTCGCTTCCGCCAAAAACGCCCTGGGCTCGGTCAAAAAATGTATACAGTTTCGATCCATCCCGACTCTCGAGTATCGCCTCCAAAGCCACCCACCAGTAGGGCTGAATATCTTGAGCTTCGTCGACAATCAGAACCGAGTAGCGCTTACCGCTTGCCTCAATAGACTTACGCAGGCGCTCTGGGGCTTCAATTTGAACATAATCTTGCGGGGTTTTGGACCAATCTGATGGAGTCACAAGTAAATTGACTCCGTGAGAGCTTGCAAGCTCCTGGATGCCGCGAACCTCGATACCCGCCCCGATCTCACCCGATATTCTTGCAGCCAGCAATGGGCTACTCACTAGATAGAGCACGCGCTCGCCAGCGTCGCGAAAGTGACGAGCCAACGTCATTGCCAGTACTGTTTTTCCTGTTCCTGCTTCACCCTCAATGCCGAGTCGTGGCACGCCTGTGACTGGGCCAATCAAAACATCGTGCATTAAATCACTCTCAAGAACTTCCGCCTCGTGCGTGTCGATGTATTCACGTAATAGAGGCTTAGATTCAAATGAACTCCCAATCAATAATCGGTCCAACTCTTCGCTGACATTCTTAAACTTCAAAAAATCTTCGCGGTGAAAAGACCTGACGACACCTTCCAAGAATGATTCAAGCTGCTCCAGGCCCTGTCGTCCCAGCAATAACGATCGTTCGATCGTCGTATGGGTTGGAAACTCTGATTCATCCACTTGCGGAAAACAAACCGCATGACTCACTGGCACGTGAACTTGATTAGCTCGCAAGAAGCGGACAAACCGATTGCGCCATGTGATGGCTTGTTGGAAGGGATTTTTAATCAGGAATGAACGACCGTGGCGATTCAGGGAATAAAATTTTCCACTTTGGCCGTCGAGACTAATGCGACCGCCTTTGACTTCTAGAACAATCACACCGTGCTTTGGATGATAAAATACAAAGTCAATTTCGCCATCTTTTACTCCATCATACTCTTCTTTCATCGACAAAGTGATCGAGTGATAAACACGCCAATCGTTGGAAAGTGATTTAGCCAGGCGGTAAACCTGCTCCTCGGCTTGACTCGTAAACGCGACTTCTGTCTTGGTAACATCGGGAAAAAGGATCGCCATAAATTACTCCGGCTGGTGAATCATCAGCGTCATGGGCGGCCTCAGAAAGCAGACCGTAGCCGGATCCGATGCAACCCGTGGACCAAGTTATGGAAAATAATTTTTAGCTGCAGTTATGAGGCATTAGAACTTCTGAGCGCTGCCAGCCTGTCGAGACTTTTGACAGTTTGTTAAATATGCATTGCCATTCGGTTTTGAAACCCGATCTAACGCGCGGATATTAAAAGAGTTTACCGGGAAAAATCGCTGGCATAGTGATTGCTGTATTCCTCTCGGTACTTACGTCTTTTATCCGTGCGAACAATGCGTTGTTGCAACTGACATCGGCTGACAATCTCGTGGAGGCTCTAAACTAATGCGTCACTTTAAATCTATCAAAATCCCAAGCATAATCGCATTTGCAGGTTTGCTACTTTTAACCTCTTGTTTGCCCAAATCCGTCGACACCACGAGTGGTAACAGCCCTCGTCGCACTACAAGTACGATTGGCGATAGCAGCGGCGCCACAAACTCAGTGCAAGACCCTCAAAACCCCATCAGCAATGGTACGGCAACCAATAATAACAATGGAAGTACCACTAATACTACTAACTCTAATGGTAACTCCAATGGCGTCACAAATGGCGACGCGAGTTGCTACAAGGGTGACCCGTTCATCTGTAAAATTGAACAGCTCATTGGCGAAAAAACCAACAAGTACCGCGCGGGTCGTGGATTAAAGCCACTGGTTCTCGATGCAAAGTTAGCCTTTACTGCGAGAGACTGGAGTCAGAAACAAGCCAAATCTGGCGGCATTAGCCATAACGGTTTCCCTAGCGCAAGACAGACGGTTTACCGCCAAGAATTTAACGTATCACGCGGACTACATGGCGAAAACGTGGCGTACACAAGCGGCGTCAGCGGTGACTCCGCGCGCAACGATGCTGCCGCTGAAGCGGTCGCACAAGAATTTGCCGTCATGTGGTGGAACAGCTCCGGTCACCGGGCGAACATGCTTGGGAGCTTTAATTATCTGGGCGTAGGGATATTCCAGCGCTCCAACGGAGCATGGTATGCCACGCAAGTTTTTGACTAAGAATACCTTTGGGGAATCTTAGAAAAGACTACATCAAATACTTCTTCGCCATGTCCTCCAATGTGACTTGGCGAATTTTTGATGCCCTGCCAGCCTGTCCAAAAGCCACCATGCGATCTTCGCAGACCTTTGCCATCGCAGCACGCGCAGGCTTAAGGTAAGACCTTGGATCAAACTCTTCGGGTTTTTCACTAAATACCTGGCGAATTGCGGCCGTAATCGCAATGCGATTGTCAGTATCGACGTTAATCTTACGAACGCCGTGCTTGATACCCTCTTGAATTTCAGAGACTGGGACGCCCCAAGTCTGCTTCATTTTACCGCCGTATTTATTGAGCCAATCCTGCAGCTCCTGGGGAACAGACGATGACCCGTGCATGACAAGATGGGTATTGGGTAGTTTTTTATGGATCGCGGCAACACGCTCCATAGCTAAAATTTTGCCGTCTGGTTTGCGCGTAAACTTATAAGCCCCGTGCGATGTTCCGATCGCAATAGCCAAGGCATCGACCTTGGTGCGACGAACGAAGTCTTCCGCCTCATTTGGATCCGTTAATAACTCATCATGGGACAAAGTACCTTCAAACCCATGTCCATCTTCTTTCTCGCCTTTGCCTGTCTCTAGCGAACCAAGGCATCCTAGCTCACCTTCAACCGAGACCCCTATGGCATGGGCCACCTTGACCACCTCTGCGGTGACTTTGCAGTTATAATCAAAATCTGCCGGTGATTTGCCGTCTTCCTTCAAAGAACCGTCCATCATGACCGATGTGAAGCCTTGCTTGATGGCCGAGTAACAAGTTGCCGGGCTATTGCCGTGATCCTGGTGCATCACAATCGGAATATGAGGATAAAGCTCGGCTGCTGCGAGCATCAGATGCCGCAAATAGGCGTCCTGGCTATAGGACCTTGCGCCGCGCGAGGCCTGCACGATGACCGGACTGTCGGTCTTATTTGCAGCCTCCATGATGGATTGAATCTGCTCCATATTGTTGACGTTGAAAGCCGCTACGCCGTAGTTGTGCTCCGCAGCATGATCAAGCAATACTCTTAAAGGAATCAAAGCCATGAGAATCTCTCCCCCCCCCAAAAAATAGTCACCACAAGCTACACATTCTCGATCCACTAGGCAAGCTGCTTAAATCGGCAGCACTTCGCCACGAAGCTTGGCCGCCGACCACGATTGCCAGGCCCAAGCCTGCTCCAGATCTTCAGACGTCACAACATCACGGGTGCGAATATCCGCAATGGTGCGCGCGACGCGCAGGCAACGAATTAAGCTACGAGCACTCACGTGTTTCGGTATAATTTTTGTTACAAGGCTGAGTGCTTCAGGCTCTGGTAGCATGAAACTAGCTGTTACATGTTGTACCGGAATATCTCGATTGACTTCCACTCCGCAGATTGAGCTTCGCAACAAAGCTTTTTGTCTCGCTGTGATGACCTTTTCCCTGATTTTTTTTGTCTGACCTGCGCGGTTGATTTTTTGACTGAGTAACGCTGCCACTTGATTCGATGGTTCTTCCATATTCAGATGGATATCGATACGGTCCTGCAGTGGGCCCGATAGCCGAGCACGGTAAGCATTAACTTTTGATGTAGGACACTCACAGCGTCGCCTTCGGCTCGATGACCACCCACACGGACAATTATTGGCTGCGGCGATCAGCAAAACATCAGCCGACCAGGTGTGCCGGCCTCCCGCACGACTGACTGCAACTTCTCGGGACTCCAATGGCTCTCGCAAACCTTCCAAGACGTCCCGGCGAAATTCTGGAAGCTCGTCCAGAAAAAGCACACCCCCGCTAGCCAGAGACATCTCGCCAGGCCCTTTGATGGAACCCACCATGGCGGGAAGAGAGGTAAAATGGTGGGGACAGCGATAAGGAGGATACCCATGAATAATGCTGCTCGGCACGTTCGGGGTGATGGCGCTGTGAATCTTTAACGCATGAAGGTGATGATCCACACCCATTTTGGGGAGTATGCTGGGAATCCTTCGTGCCAACATGCTTTTCCCTGTCCCCGGAGACCCACGCATGAGCAAACTATGTCCTCCAGCTGCAACAACAGCGGCGAGAAGCTCCATTTCAGGACTCAACTCCATGTCATCAAAATTTGGTAGGATCTCGACGTCCTCCTGCGGATTGCTAGTGATGCTTCCTGTCGCCGGTGATTCAACGTCCGAGGCGCTTTCGAGCCAGGTTAAAACTTGCGCTAGGGATTCAAAACCCAGGCACCTAAAGTCTTGATCGTCCGCCCACCCGACCCTGCGAAGGCACTCCAACTCCGTAAGATTATCTTTTGCAACGACAAGACCTTTGAGACCCTGACCTAAGGCTGCGGAAGCCCATCCTACCACGCCCGCCACCGGACGTAGCTCACCACTGAGCCCGACCTCCGCAGCAAACATCCAATCCGCTGTTACAATCTTCCATTTTCTACAGCCATCAATACCCGCCAATGCTACGGACAATGCTAGATCTAGGTGGGTTTTGTCGACTTTGGCATCACCGGGACTCACACTTATTAGAACCTTCCGTGCTGGGGCTGACCACCCCAGACTTTCCAATGCTGTGCGCGCGCGCTCTTTACCGTCCTCGCA
>Ga0214921_10002953_pt1 | contig 26864 bp, 19 predicted proteins | sample LL1505_MetaG_FD_177992 | JGI IMG/M metagenome (GOLD analysis project Ga0214921, IMG submission 177992) | Freshwater microbial communities from Lake Lanier, Atlanta, Georgia, United States - LL-1505 | ecosystem: Environmental > Aquatic > Freshwater > Lake | place: USA: Georgia | collected... | reverse complement strand
GGCCGAGCAGCTCGACGGTGCCGCCCGCGGCGGCGTGCTGCGCCGCCAGGGCACGAGCGCCACGGTGCTCCCCCGCCGTCGTGACAAGCGAAACAGTTGGCGACAAGGCGGAGTGCAGGCCGAGGGCGAGCGCCTCAGAAGCAGTCGCGGTGAAGGTGATCTGACGTGGCTCGGCGCTGAAATCTTCGGCGAGGCTAGCGCGCGCATCATCAAGGATCGCTCGTGCCCGTCGGGCTTCGGTATGGCCGCCGTTAGGATTGCCGATCCCAGCGCGCTGGAGCTCAGCCATCAAGTCGACGACCTCTGGGAGCGTCGGCGATCCGGCCGCATGATCTAGGAAGAGTCGGGTTGGCGTCATCGGACGAAGGCTACTGGGACTCCCGCATCTCGGCGCGGCGGCCCGCATCACGGCGTCGGTCGTTCTCGTTGAGCAGGCGCTTGCGCAGGCGCAACGCTGAAGGGGTCACCTCAATGAGCTCGTCTGGACCGATGAACTCAAGGGCGTTCTCGAGCGCCATACGGCGCGGCGGGGTCAAGCGAATCGCCTCGTCGTGTGAGTGGGTGCGCATGTTGGTGAGCTTCTTCTCACGGACGGCGTTCACATCCATATCGCCAGGCTTGGCGCTCTCGCCAATGATCTGCCCCTCATAGGTCTGCTCGCCCTCGTTCACGAAGAGCTCTCCGCGCTCCTGAATCCCGTAGAGCGCGTAGCCTGTGGTGACGCCGGTTCGGTCAGAGATAAGGCAACCGTTGGTGCGGTGCGGAATTTCACCAACCCACGGCTTGTAGCCGGCGGAGAGCTGATGGATCAGTGCAGTGCCGCGCGTTTCGGTCAGGATGCGTCCGCGGACGCCGATCAGGCCGCGCGTTGGAATCAGGAAGTCGACACGAGCGCGACCATCTGCGCCGTGCTGGATGTTCTCCATTCGCGCCCGACGCTCAGCCATGATGCCAGTGATCACGCCGACGAAGTCAACCGGCACGTCGATCGTAAGCTGTTCAAATGGCTCCTCGATGCCGTTCTCCGTTCGATGGATAAGCACCTCAGGCCGAGAGACCTCGAGCTCGAAGCCTTCGCGACGCATCTGCTCCACAAGGATTGCGAGTTGAAGCTCGCCGCGGCCGCGCACCTGGAAGGCTTCGCCTGAGTCGGTTGGGCTCACTTCAATTGCAGGATTGCCAAGCACCTCTTTTTCAAGTCGTGCCTTGAGCTGTCGCGACGTGAGGAACTTCCCATCTTTGCCACCGATCGGGCTGGTGTTGACGCCGAAGGTCATTTGCAACGTTGGCGGATCAACATGGAGTCGCTCCAGTGGGCGCGGATCGGCAGGATCGGTGATCGTTTCGCCGATCTCGACATCGGCGAGTCCCGCAATGCCGACAATTTCGCCAGGGCCGGCTTCTGGAACCTCCACGCGCTCAATCCCCTGTGGCAGGGTAAGGCTGGTAACGGTACCCGTCACGGCACTCTCATCGCGAATGATGGTGATCTTTGCCCCCTTACGAACAACGCCGTTGCGAATGCGCCCAACAGCGATGCGGCCCACAAAGTCGTTCGCTGCAAGGTTGGTGATCAGCACCTGCAGAGGGTGACCAGGCTCATGCATCGGTGCTGGTGCAGTCTCAAGCACGCAGTCCAGCAGTGGGATCAGGTCGGTGCCAGGCTTCTCCATGTCGCGCGTGGCGGTGCCGGCGCGCGCATTTGTGTAGACGATGGGGAAGTCGATCTGCTGCTCATTCGCACCGAGGTCGAGGAAGAGCTCGTAAACCTCGTCGATCACCTCCTTGATGCGCGCGTCTGGGCGGTCGATCTTGTTGATGACGAGGATCACGGGGAGTGATCGCGCCAGCGCCTTTGAGAGGACGTAGCGCGTCTGCGGGAGTGGACCCTCGGAGGCGTCCACCAAGAGGAGCACCGCGTCCACCGCGAGGAGGCTTCGTTCTACCTCGCCGCCGAAATCGGCGTGCCCTGGGGTGTCAACGATAACGACGCGGACCCCCTTGAAGTCGATGGCGGTCTCCTTGGCGAGGATCGTGATCCCCTTCTCCCGTTCAAGGTCGCCGCTGTCCATGACGCGCTCAACAAGCTCTTCGTTAGCTCGGAATGCGCCGTTCTGGCGGAGGAGACTGTCGACCAGTGTTGTTTTGCCATGGTCAACGTGCGCGACGATACCGACCGTGCGGATGCCGGTTTGCGCGACGAGACCTGCGGGTGGATTTGCTGTGGTCATCGGCAGATTCTCGCACGCTTCGCCGACCCGTATACTTCTGGGCATGACCGTCGCTGCGCACATCATCATTTCAGGCACCCCAACGACCCCTGGGGACGCCCGCCCAGAGCTCTCGCGACTGGTCGAAGCCGCCTGGTCTGGCGGTGCACATCCGATCCTTATCTCAGGTCTCTCCTCGGGCGAAGTTGCCCCAACCTTGAGCCGCTCCACCCCCTCGGCCCAGTTCGCCGCTGTGGCAGCTGCCGCACTCGGTGAGGTCGCTGGGACGACGGCGGTCATCACGCTCCCCGTAAGCCACGCGGGAGTTGACCCCGAAACGATTACGGCGCTCATTGCAGGGCATGGCCGACAGAGTGAGCAGGTGCTGGTTGCCTCACGAAACGGCGAGGCCGGCCCGATTCGCCTGACACCAATCAATCATGCCAATGCACCGGAAGTGCAGCTGGAGTGCGGCGATGAGGGTGCGATTAGCCCCTCTGACGGTCGTGCATCACTCGCCTACGAGGCGCCACCGGCCGATACCAGCGTGGTTGATCCGTGGGAGCAGCGTGGCTCCCAGGCTGAGGATCGCTAGCTCTTAGCCGGGCGCACCGAGAGGCCGAGTTCGGCCCACTGCTTCGCATCCGGCTCCGATGGTGCCTCGAGCATCAGGTCGCTCCCCGACTGCGTCTTCGGGAAGGCCATCACTTCGCGAATGTTGATCTGACCGGCGAGGAGCGCCGCCCAGCGCTCAACGCCGATAGCGATGCCGCCGTGTGGTGGCGCGCCGTATTCAAATGCGTCGAGCAGGGCACCAAACTTCGCCCGCGCATCTTCGAGTGAATGGCCCATCAGAGCAAATGAGCGCTCTAGGAGCGCCCGATCGTGGATACGAATCGATCCGCCGCCAAGTTCCCAGCCATTCAGCACAATGTCGTACTGCTGGGCGAGCGCTCCCGACGCTGGATCGCCCTCGCTGCGCTTGGCAAGGTCACCCGACGTTGTAGCGAGCAGGTTGAGGTGCTCAGGAACCGGTGCGGAGAATGGATTGTGCGTTGCATCCCATCGCCCCGACTCCGACTCCCACTGATACATCGGGAAGCGGTGCACCCAGCAGAAGGCGAGCACATCCGGATCGGCGAGCCCGAGCTCAAGCGCAACCTCAACGCGCAGGCGACCGAGTACTTCGGCCGAGAGGATACGCTTCCCAGCGACGATTAACAGAAGATCGCCGTCGGCATGCGTGGTTGTGCCTCCCGTTGCTGACCAGAGCGCGGCGGTCGCCTCTGGCGAAAGGAACTTCGCGATCGGCGAGCGGATTTCGCCATCCGGCTGCAGCGCGATCCACACCAGCCCATTCGCGCCGTAGCGCTTGGCGCGCTCGGTCAGGTCGTCGACATCAGAGCGAGTGATCCCACCGCGACCAGCGACGCGAATGGCGCGGATACGCCCACCGCTAGCGCGTGTCTCGTCAAACACCTTGAACCCGGTGCTCTCTGAGAGCGCCGTGCCAAGGTCGATCAACTCCATTGCGAAGCGAATGTCGGGCTTGTCGGAGCCGTAGCGCTCCATCGCCTCGTCGTAGGTAAACGTTGGGAGCGGCAGTTGCTGAATTGGGCGATCGGGTCGGATGCGCTTCGTCACCTCAATCACCATCGCTTCGACGTAGGCACGCACGCTCGCCTCGTCCACAAAGCTCATCTCAATGTCGAGCTGCGTGAACTCGGGCTGACGGTCGCCGCGGAGGTCCTCATCACGGAAGCAGCGGGCGATCTGGAAGTAGCGGTCGAAGCCCGCGACCATCAGGAGCTGCTTCATCTGCTGCGGCGACTGTGGCAGCGCGTAGACACTCCCCTGCTGTAGCCGTGACGGCACGATGAAGTCGCGAGCTCCCTCAGGGGTCGACTTGATCAGGATCGGTGTCTCCACCTCAACAAAGCCGTGCTCGTGGTGCACTTCGCGAATCGCCTGCACCATGGCACTGCGCAGAAGGATCCGGTCACGCAGCGGTTCGCGGCGCAGGTCAAGATAGCGGTACTTCAGCCGCAGGCTCTCGTCGACGGGAGCGTCGGTGTCATTGATATAGAAGGGTGGCGTCTTGGCCTGCGAGAGCACGGTGACGCTCTCGCCCGCAACCTCAATCCCGCCAGTGGCGAGCTTCTCGTTCTCGGTGCCTGCGCGTCGCGCTGCAACGGTGCCCTCAACGGCGATCACCCACTCGCTGCGTGCGTCGGTGAGGGCGGCGTGGGCATCGGGAGCGACGGCCGCATCGACGACCACCTGCACGATGCCGTAGCGGTCACGAAGATCGATGAAGACGAGGCTGCCGTGATCGCGTCGGCGGTGGATCCAACCGGCGAGCCGCACGCGCCGACCGACGTCACTCGCGCGCAGTGCGCCACAGACGTCGCTCCGAAGGCCCGTCGTCAGTTTTGCGGCGTCGGACATCCTACCCCTCACTCTGCACTAGCCGAAGTGCTGCGGCGATCACGCCGCCACGCTCCGCTGGCTCCGCCTGGCTCGCCTTGACGAGATCTCGCAAGGTGAGGCGCCCATCTGGCTCGACGATGATGACCGCCAACGCGCCATCGCGCACGGCACCCTCAAGCTGCTTCCCAATCTTGCGAGTGCTGACGTCGGCCCGCGCGCTCGCCCCCGCGGCTCGCAGCTGGCTCGCGATCGCCACACGATCGGCTACCGATTCAGGCTCAATGCCTGCAACAACAATCGCGGGGCCGCGGGTGTCTGCGCGTAGGAGTCCGCGCGCCTCGAGGGCAAGCACCACACGGTCGATACCGATGGCGAAACCGATCGCAGGCGTTGGCGTGCCGCCGAGCAGCTCAACGAGGCCGTCGTAGCGACCCCCGCCACCCAGCGCCCCCTGCTGACCCTGATCGCCGGGGAGGAGGTATTCCCATGCGGTGCGGGTGTAGTAGTCAAGGCCGCGTACAAGGCGCGGCGCGGCCTGAGCGGTGACGCCGATCGTTGCCAGCCCGGCGGTGACCGCGGCGTGATGCGCTGCGCAATCAGCGCAGAGGTGATCCGTAATGAGCGGTGCGCTCGCGGCGCGCGTGACCGCTGTAGGCTCTTTCGAATCGAGTAGGCGGAGCGGGTTGGTGGCGAGTCGTGACTGGTCGACCTCGCTCAACTCGTGCGCCATCGGCGCAAAGTGCGTGCGCAACGTCTCCACGTATGCAGGCCGGCAGGTTGCGCAGCCGACTGAGTTCAAGTGCACCTGCACGTCCGTGAGGCCAAGTTCGCGCAGATAGGCGGCGCCCAACTCAATCACCTCAAGGTCAATTCCGGGTCCACTGTCACCGATCGCCTCGACATCAAACTGCGTGAACTGGCGATAGCGCCCCTTCTGTGGGCGGTCGTAGCGGAAGAGCTGAGCGACCGTCGCAAGGCGTACAGGCTGCGGCTGCGAGCGCATGCCGTGTTGGATATAGGCCCGAACGGCGCCGGCGGTAGCCTCGGGCCGAAGCGCCAACGTGACGGAATCATCACCGCGCGGCTCTAGCCGGTAGAGCTCCTTTGCGACAATGTCAGAGGTGCCACCGACGGCGCGTTCAAAGAGTGCGCTCTCTTCGGCGATCGGAAGCTCAATGCGCCCATACCCAGCGGCATCAGCCACAGCCCAGGCGCGATCTGTTACCCAACCGTGGGCTGACGCGAGTGGTTCGACCAGGTCGCGCAGACCGCGAGGAGACTGGAAGGTGTTCACTGATGCTGCTCCCGTGAGACGCTGCGCACGCCCCGAACACGCTCGAGCCGAGCCATGAGACGGGCCAGTTCACTAATGGAACCAACTGCAAGGGTCATCAACATCTCCGCATTCGTTTGGCCTGATGTCTGAACAGTAGCGGACAAGATGTTCACCTTCTGCTCCGCGACCACCTGAGTGATCTCCGTCAAGAGACCGGTGCGATCAAGCCCCTCAATTCGAATCGTCACTGGGTAGCTCTCTGTAGTGGCCGGAGTCATCTCCCACTCCACGTCGATGAGGCGTGACGCCTCTCGGGCAGAGGTAGAGGCGTCGCAGCTTGCGAGGTGCACGGTGACCCCCTTGCCTCGGGTAATGAATCCAACAATGGGGTCGCCTGGGAGCGGACGACAGCAGCGGCCGAATCGCGTCAAAAGATCGGGCACACCCTTCACGCGAATCCCACCCGTGCGTTCAGCTGGGGCGATCGCTGTAGGGCTGGTACTCAACGGCAAGAGTAACTTCGTGTCGTCGGACGCGACACCGAGGCGCGAAACCACCTGCTGTGACCCAACGGCGCCGTAGCCGATCGCAGCGTAGAGATCCTCAACGCTCCCCTGGTTCATCTGCTTCGCGACCTCCTCAAGACGATCGCGACCGATAGTCTCGAGGGTCGTACGGGCAAGGCGACGGAGCTCGCGCTCCAGGGACTCACGACCGTGCAGAACGTTCTCGTCACGCTCTTGATGCTTAAACCACTGGCGAATCTTGTTACGCGCCTGTCGCGTGGTCGCCACATTCAGCCAGTCGCGACTCGGCCCATGCTTCCCGCGCGCTGTGACCACCTCAATGATGTCGCCCGACTTCAGTCGATACTCGAGAGGCACCAATCGGTTGTTTACCTTTGCGCCGATACAACGGTGGCCGATGTCCGTGTGCACGAGATAGGCGAAGTCGAGCGGAGTCGCACCCGCTGGGAGCTCCTTGACGTCACCTTTCGGCGTAAAGACATAAACCTGATCTTGGAAGACGTCCAAGCGAATCCCCTCAAGGAATTCTGACGCGTCGGTTACGTCGCGTTGCCACTCGAGGAGTTGTCGCAGCCAGGCGAGTTTCGCGTCGTAAGCGGCATCTGGCTGCGTGCCATCCTTATAGCGCCAGTGGGCGGCGATTCCAACTTCGGCAACCTCATGCATTGACCGCGTGCGGATCTGCACCTCAAGTGGACGCCCGTCGAGTGCCACCACTGCGGTGTGTAGGCTCTGATAGAGGTTGTTCTTCGGAACGGCGATGTAGTCGTCGAACTGATTGGGAATCGGTCGCCATACACTATGCACCGCGCCGAGCGCGGCGTAACAGTCGCGGAGGCTCTCCACGATCACACGAATGGCGTAGACGTCGTAGATCTCCGAAAAGTCGCTTGATCGGCGCGCCATCTTCTTGTGAATTGAGTAGAGATGTTTCGCGCGGCCTGAGAATTCGGCCTCAATTCCGGCGCGTTCAAGTTCAGGCTTAAGCACGGCAATGGCACGCTGAACGTATTCAGCGCGCATGTCGCGACGCAGGGCAACCATGCTAGCCAGCTCGTGGTACCGCTCCGGTTCCAGTGCCTTGAAGGCGAGATCCTCGAGCTCCCACTTCATCTGCCAAATTCCGAGCCGCTCCGCGAGTGGCGCGTAGATCTCGAGCGTCTGCCGTGCAATGCGCCGTTGCTTCTCTGCTGGGAGTGCTGCGAGCGTGCGCATGTTGTGCAGTCGATCGCCCAGCTTGATCAGTACGACACGAATATCTTGTGCCATGGCAAGGAACATCTTGCGAATGTTCTCAGCGTGCTGTTCCTCCGCGCTCATCGCCGAGAACTTGCTTAGCTTCGTGACCCCGTCAACGAGGGTGCCGACCTCGTCGCCAAAGCGCTCTGCAATCTCAGCGGCGGTAACTGAGGTGTCCTCGGGCACGTCATGCAGAAGTGCCGCCACGAGCGTTGCAGCATCTAGGCCAAGGTCGGCAAGGATCAGCGCGGCCTCGGCGGGGTGGGTCACATATGGCTCTCCTGAGGCACGCACCTGGGTGCCGTGTGCCTCAACGGCAAAGAGGAAGGCATCATCAACAAGGCGAGCGGCCTCAGCCGTACCGATACCTGACGCAACCTTGTCGCGCAGCGCCACGCGGAGGGATTCAACCGGACGCGCAAGGGCGCGGACTTTCGCGATCGGGTCACCTACCGGTCGCGCGGCCAACGATTTCTTCTCAACTGGCTGTGGTTCGATGCTCATAGTTTTGGAGAATAACCGAGCGACGAGAGCGCGCTCCGCGCTGTCGCCGCCTCATCCCAGTCCTCATCGCTGCCCTGTCGTTCAATGGTTCGCTCATGACCCTTCCCTGCTAGGAGCACGACGTCACCCGCTTGGGCGGCGCCGATCGCCGCAAGAATGGCGGCGGCACGGTCATGAAGGATCTCGAGCCTGCTGCCGGCGCGTGGAGCCGCGGCGAGGAACGCGGCCTGAATGGCCTCCGCGATGAGGTCAGGGCTCTCCCCGCGCGGATCTTCATCGGCGATCCATACCAAGTCAGCGCCGGTGGCCGCTCGCCCCACATCTGTCCGTCGACCAGGATCGCGCTCGCCCGCAGCTCCCGTTACCAGCAGCAGGCGCCCAGTGGGGCCACACAGCTCGCGCGCTACGGCGACCGACGCCGTCAGCGATGGTCCCGTATGGGCGAAATCGACGATGACGCGGAACGGCTGTGTGCCGTGAATCAACTGACTGCGGCCTGGCGGTCCGACCTCTGCCTCAACCGCGGCGATCGCTGGAGGGAGTGGCAGACCCCACGCGGCAACGAGGGTGAGTGCTGCGGCCGCATTCGCGGCATTGATCCGCCCAGGCATGCTGAGATGCAACTCCGCCTTCACTCCATTAATCAGCACCTCGTGCTCAGAGTAGGCATCGAATCGCGCCACCTGCAGCCCGGCTGCCTCCGCCGCGTCGGCGAACGGCTGCACCGCTGGGTCACTCGCATGCACCACCACCACGCGCGGCAGTTGGCGCGCGTGACTCGCCGCACTCCCAACGGTTCGCGCCACGAGCTTCGCCTTGGCGGCGCGATACTCATCGAGGTTCGCATGGAAGTCGAGATGGTCTGCTGAGAAGGTCGTATAGATCGCTGACGCAAAATTGATCGCGCCGACTCTCTCTAGTTGTAGGCCGTGGCTCGTGCTCTCCACTACAGCCGCTTCGTCGCCCGCCTCCACCATTTCGCGCAGCGCGCGCTGCAACGCTGGAGCCTCTGGTGTGGTCTGATGCGCCGTGGCCGCTCGCTGTGCGCCTCCGACACGCACGATCGCGGTGGAGATCAGCCCGGTGCGCAGTCCAGCAGCGGTCAGCGCCGTCGAGAGGAAGGTTGCAGTTGTGGTTTTGCCGTCGGTTCCCGTAACGCCGATCGCAAGGAGCTCTTCGGCTGGATCGCCCTCCCACCAGGCTGCGGCAGCGGCAAGAGCGGCACGCGCATCGTGAACCAGAATGAGCGGCACGCTCGAAGCATCCTGCTGCTCGCACAGGACCGCGGCTGCACCACGATCAACTGCGCTCGCGATAAACGCTGCGCCATCTTTAGTGCGCCCAGGGATTGCAACGAAGATGCCCCCCGATGTGACCAGCCGCGAATCATGTGTGGGAGCCGAGGTGATCGTAATGTCTGCTGGTGCGGGGGCTGCCAGGAGTTGCAGCTCCTGCAGTCGCGCAGCAAGATCTCGGAGCGACCGTTCCATTATCAGCGACCCCCTCTCAGCCGGCCGAGCAGCGTGCGCAGACGAAGCGCACGCGGGCGGAGCACAATGCGGTGGGCGCCCGCCATAGGCGTCCAGACAGCCCCAAACGAAGCCTTGTGGGCGTAGAGGCCATGCATTGCGTCGCCCTCAACGGGAAGATCCCGCTGCCCAACAACATCTACGCCGCCAAGGTCAGTGATTCGGCGCTCCCCCGCAGCAATCTTGATCGCAGTCCAACGTAAGAGCGCCAGGGCACCAGGAGTCTCCTTCCGCGAGATCGGATCGTCACCCGATGCGTCGGTCGTAATCCGTTCACCGTGTCGCAAGATCACGATGAAGGCGACTAGCACTCCGGTAGCACCGCGAACGACGAGGAGCTCAGCACGTTCCGTCGCAACGAGTTGATCCCACCAGCGAATCATGGCCGCGGATGAGCCGAGCGCGAACGATTTTCGCTGTGCTGTTGCCTCGAGGAGGATCTGCACGTTTGCCCAGAGCGCTGTGCGCTCAGGAGCAGGAGTGAGGTGCGTGATCCGCTCGGCAGCGAAGCCGACACGCTCGGCGAGCGCGATGCGTTGGCGCGTGCTCTTGGTGATCCCCTCAGCGAGGTCGGCCTCCGATGTTCCATTTGCGCTGGCGCGCAAAAGCATTGTGTGCTGACTGGGAAAGATCTCGTCGGACTTTTGGAATCCGGCGTTGCGGAACGCGGCTTCGGTCGCCTCGCCCGCAGGTAGCCACGGGTCCGCATCCAGCGTGACGAGTCCGCACTCCGCTCCGAGCCAAGAGGCGGCGTGCTGAATTCGTTCCGCAACAGCGACGGCCTGAGCGAGCGTTCCTCCCCATGGGGCGACTGGCCCACGCGGCGCATGTCCCTTCGGGAGGCCGAAGAGCGGAGCACGATTGAGCAGGATCCCGAGTGGTTCGCCATCAATCTCCAGCGCGATCGCCTCGCGCCCAAGGCTGGCGCGATAGGCCAGCCAGGCGCTCCCCTGGTGCACGTCGCCACCAGGCGCATCGACGGCGCGTGCATCCCAGGCGCGTTGCGCCTCCGGGGAGCTCAGATCGATGCGGCTGATCGTCATGCGGAATCCTCGGCGCGCAAGAGGAGCGCGCGAACTCCCTCTGGCGCGAGTGGGGCGATGCGGCGGAGTAACGGAAGTGCCTCGCGTCGCCGAGCCAGAATCGTGAGGGTGACATACGCCGCGAGCCCAACGGCGGTGCCGAGCGCAGCAACTGCTGCACCAGGGATAACACCCGCCATCCGAGCGCTCTCCAGAGCTGGCGAGGTGATGACGGCGGCAAGCCCGACGGAGAGGAGTGCGGCAAGGAGCGCAAAAAGGGTGGTGCTGGCAACCGTTACGGCGTTGAGCACCTGCTTGTGCGCAATGAGCAGTGCGATCAAGGCGGCGGCCTCAATCCACGTGCCGAGCGGAAGCGCCGTCGCGATGCCGGTCAGCCCCGCGAGCGGCACCCAGAGGGTTGCCAGGGCGAAGATCACAAGGTTCCCACCGAGCTCCGAAATGGTGGGACGCGCCGTATCGTGTAGCCCATAGAAGAGGCGCACGGCAACCGAAATCACACCGTGCGCAACGAGACCGATCAACAGGAGGCGGAGCAGATCTGCCGTCGCAGCCGCGGAGGCGTTATCCATCGTCCCGCCGACAACAAGCCGCACAGCGTCATACGAGAAGAGTGCGCCGAGCGTGGCGATCGGCGCCATCATCCAAATGACGGCCCCGATGCTGGAGGTTGCCAGCGTACGTACCGCCGCGCGATTTCCGCGTGCAGCCTGCGCTGCAACTTTTGGAAGGATCGCAATGCCAATCGAAGAGGTGACCAAGGCGAGCGGCACCTGCAACAAGGTGAAGGCGTAGGACCAGATGGTGATCGCGCCTGCTCCAGTGGTTCCAGCGAGGGAGACTAGATACGCGAGCAGCAGCTGAACCAACACAACTGAGCCAACGCGCGGTAGCAGCGAGCGAAGCGCTACGCGGAGGAGAGGGTCACGAAAGTTCGGGCGGGCCGGGCGGAGGTTGCTTCGCAGCAGCACCGTTGCCGCAATTGCCAGCACAGCAATCGCGCCGGCGGCGGTACCGAACGCTGGGCCGTAGCCCCCAGCCGCTCGGCCGCCGATCAATGCCCCTGCGATCGTGCCCGCGCTGTATACCAGGCCAGTAATTGCGGTGACACCAAACCGAGATCGCGCAGCGGCGGCACTGGTGCAGATGGCGGAGAGCGCAAGTGCAATCGTGGCCACGAGCAGGATGATGCTGAGATCTGCCGCCTCACGCTGCTGTGCGCTCGGGAGTCCGCCAACCAAGAGCGCGCTGAGCGCGCTTGCGCCAAGCACCACGAGAAGTGAGAAGAAGCCGAGGAGGAGCAGCATGGAAACGAAGACGGAGCCGAGCAGGCGTTGCGCTCGTCGCTGTTCGCCGCGCTCAAGGAGGGAGCTCAACTGCGGCACAAGTACGGTCGCAATGGAACCTGCAGCAACCAGAGCGAACACGATGTCAGGAATACGGAACGCGGCAAGAAATGGGTCAAGGGTCCCAGTCGCTCCAAAGATTGCAATGAGCACAGTGACGCGCGCCCACCCGGCAATACGCGATGCAAGTGCGCCAGCAGCAAGAACCGAACTGTTATGCGCAGTACTTGACCGCACCACAGGCGCGACGAGCGCAACGGCCCGCCGCTTCATGGCTTGGCTCCAGCGCGCCGCGCCCGGGGGTGCGCCGATTTATAGAGCCCGCGCAGACGTGTGGTTGATACGTGCGTGTACACCTGAGTTGTTCCGAGACTCTCATGTCCGAGGAGCTCCTGAACCACGCGCAGATCAGCACCACCATCAAGGAGGTGCGTAGCGAATGAGTGACGCAGCGTGTGGGGGTGAAATGCTTCTGGAAGGCCTGCAGCACGCGCAATGTCGTCGAGTCGTGCGCGGGCTCCGCGTTCCCCAAGCGCTCCACCGTTCCGATTCAAGAAGAGAGCAGGGGCCGAGGTCGCGGCGAGTTCAGCGAGCGCTGGTCGACCGTCCAACAAGTACGCTTCGAGCGCGCGGCGGCACGGCGCGCCAAAAAGTGCAACGCGCTGCTTGTCACCCTTCCCTGTCACTTTCACCTCGCCGCGACCGAGCTGCAGGTCGGCGACGTTGATGGCCACAACTTCTGCAATGCGCAGCCCAGCGCCGTAGAGCAGTTCGATCAGCGCCGTATCGCGTAGCGCCAGCGCGGCTGAGGTGCCGATCGTCGCCTGCGCAATGAGCCGTTCAACCTGCGCTTGCGATAGAACGTCGGGGAGCCGCTTCTCGCGCTTCGGTCGAGCGAGTGCGCGCAGCGGATCTTTCGTCACACTCCCCTGCCGCACCCAGAATCGGTAGAAGGTGCCTAGCGCGGCGAGCCGCTGCTGCACGGTGGAGCGCTCGCCATCTTCACTAAGGAGTGTGATGTAGCGACGCAGGTCCGCTCGGCTTGGCGTGCGCCAATCGATCCCCTCAGAGTCGTACCAGGCAACGAGACGCTCTACGGCCGTACGGTACGAGCGCTCCGTTGCTGCGGAGAGTGCACGTGCACGTAGATGCATGATGAAGGGGGCGATGCGTGGGTCAGTCACAGCGGTAGAGAGTGACGCCGCGGGAGCCGGATCGCGGCCCCGAGCCATTAGACCGCCTCCGCCTGTTCAGCCGGCGCCTCCGCAACCGACTCAACGGCGGCAGGCTGCGCCGCCGGATCCTTACCTTTCGCCTTTGCCTTTGGCTTCGCCTTGCTCTTTGCTTTCACTTTTTCCTTTGGCTTCGCCTTGCTCTTTGTCGCGCTCTTTACGCCACCGTCGGAGGCGGCAGCAGCGCCGCGCCGCGGACGCTTCGGCACCCAGGCAAGCGGATCTGGCTCGCCACCGGCAATCACCGAGCCAAGACTTACGATTTCTGGCAGGTTTACCCGCGCGCCGCACTTGGTGCAGACGCCACCCTCATCATCTTTACCGATCACGGCACCGCACTCGGCATGCGTCGCACCTGTTGGGCGCGGTCGAATGGTCTTGCACTCTGGATAGCGGTTGCACGAATAGAAGTAGGTTCCGCGCTTGTTGTTCTTCTTTGGGCCAAGCTTGCCGCCGTGCTCCACACCGCAGACAGGACAGAGCGCATCAAACTCCAACTTGAACTCTGCGGGAACTTCAGCCTTCGGAATGTATTTGCACTCTGGATAGCGATCGCACCCGAGGAACCAGCCGAATCGGCTCCGACGCTGCGCCATCTTGCCGCCGTGCTCTGCGCCGCACATCGGACATGGGAGACCCGCACCTTCGAGTGTTGGCGTGTCGCCCGACGGCGTGTCGTCGCCAATCACCTTTGAAAGTGACTTACGTTCTGCATGTTCTGGGTAGAGGGTGCAGGCAAGATACCAACCGAAACGGCCGAGGCGCTCCTCCATCGGATGCCCTTCGGAGCACTTCTCTTCACTGGCTCGGTTGCGGAACTCTCCTGCACCGATCGACTGCGCCTTCTCAAGTACGAGCGGATCAAAGGTGCTCCAAAACTTCTGCAGCACATCGCGCCAGTTTGCGCGCCCTTCCGCAACGGCGTCCAGCTCCTCTTCCATGCCGGCCGTGAAGCCAAGATCAACGAAGGTTGCAAAGTGAGTGGTGAGTAGATCACACACCGTTTCGCCGAGTCGCGTCGCACGGAGGCGATTGTCCTTGTCGCGGTCGACATATTCGCGCTCTTGAATTCGCTCGATGATGGCGGCGTAGGTTGATGGTCGGCCGATGCCATGCTTCTCTAGCTCCTTCACGAGCGTAGGTTCAGTAAAGCGCGGCTCAGGCTTCGTTGCGTGCGGAACGCCCTCTACTGTGGCAACGCTCCCCTTCGAGCCCTCTGGCAGATCAGGAACCTTCGCCTCAGCATCTTCGTCTTCGTCATCGCGGCCTTCGAGATAGACCGCGGTGAAGCCTGGCTCCAGTGTTCGCGTCGCAACTGTTTTAAGGCGATCGCTGCCTGCGTTCCAAATCAGCGTTGTGGATGCCGAGATCTTGTCCGGCATCTGCGATGCGATCGTGCGGCGCCAGATCAACGTGTAGACCTTCAGCTCGCGTTCGTCGATGTACGGCGCGGCGAGTTCGGGGGTAAGGGCGAGATTCGTTGGACGAATCGCTTCGTGGGCCTCTTGGGCGTTCTTTGACTTCGAAGCGTATTGACGACCGCCTTCAACAAGCATCTCTGGACCGAATCGTTCGCGGATTACCGCCGCCGCGTCGCTGATAGCCTGTTGGCTCAGCGTTGGCGAATCAGTACGCATGTACGTAATGAGACCGGTGCGCTCACCGCCGATCTCCACGCCTTCGTAGAGCTTCTGGGCGAGTTGCATCGTGACGCGTGAGCGGAAGCCGTGCTTGCGACCCGCCTCCTGCTGCAGCGTAGAGGTGGTAAACGGCGGAACGGGGCGCTGTTTACGCGTCCCCTCGCTGCGCTCTGCGACAACCGCGTCAGCACCATCCAGCCGAGCGACTGCTGCCGCTGCTACCTCAGGATCGAGCTCGAGAACCTCCCCCTTCTCGCCGATGAGGGTGGCTGGAACGATCAGGTCGCTCGCGGTGGCTGGTCGGATCCCGATCTCGACGGTGGTGTAGTGGCGTGGAATGAAGGCGCGGATGGCGCGCTCTCGCTCCACAACCAGCCGGAGGGCCACCGACTGCACTCGCCCGGCTGAGAGCTTCGGTTTGACCAGGCGCGAGAGGAGCGGCGAGAGGCGATACCCCACGAGGCGATCTAGGATGCGGCGCGCCTGTTGGGCGTTAACCAGGTCAAGGTTGATTGCGCGGGGATGGGCGAACGCCTCGAGGATGGCCCCCTTCGTGATCTCACTGAAGGTGACTCGGTGGCGATCCGCCTCTGGGATGCCAAGTGCCTCCGCCACGTGCCAGGCGATCGCCTCCCCTTCGCGGTCAAGGTCGGTTGCCAGCCAGACGGAGGTTGCCTTCTTCGCGGCACGAGTGATGTCATCCAGGCGCTTCTGCTTGTCCTCAATGATCTCGTACACGGGAGTGAAACCGTTCTCGACGTCAACTGCCATGCTCCCCTTCTTCGTCTTCTGGGGGAGATCCCGAATGTGCCCATAGGAGGCGAGCACGGTGTAGTCGGGGCCGAGATACCGCTCAATCGTCTGGGCCTTGGCCGGCGACTCGACGATTACGAGGTTGGTGGCTGCCTTTGTCATGGGCGAGAGCGTAGCACCGCCCCCAGAACGCGCCGCCAACGCCCGCCGCGCTGCTCAATGAGCCCGCGCAGGCTCAAGAGGGTCAGGGCGGCCACCAGCGCCCCGGGAAGCTCCTGCATGAGGTCGCTCAGATCACCTTCGACGACCCCTTCAGCACCAGCCGCATCAAGCCTCTCGAGGATTTGGCGCTGCAAACCAGATGCCCCAGCCTCAACAGCGCCTGTCGCAACTGACGGCTCACGCTCGGGAACGTCAACCTGACTCTGCAAGGACAGCGCACAGACAGCAAGCCACGCGCGTAGGTCCGAAACTCCAGAAACAAGCACGGGTGCGCGCTCTTCCGTGAGACGCAAAGACAACTCCTTCGCTCTCTGGAGCCATCGGAGACCCCCTGCCGCTGTCTCTGCATCGTATGGGGCACTGACGATGCCGACGGGGAGACCGAATCCTGCGGCCGATTCGGCGGTAATGAGCGCCCCAGAGCCCTCTGGTGCCTCAACCACGATGAGCCCGTCACAAAGGGCCGCCAACAGGTGATTCCGGGCGGCGAAGCTCCAGGCGGCAGGGGGCGTGCCGACGGGGCGATCAGAGAGAAGGAGGCCCACCTCGGCAATCTGCTCGGCCAGGCGCCGCGCGCCGTAGCGGAGTCCGAGCGGGGCGGGACTCGGAAGTACCGCAATCGTCTCCCCTCCCGCCTCTACGGCGGCCAAATGGGCCACCTCGTCGATCCCCAGGGCGAGCCCGGAGACAACGCACCAGCCAGCTCTGGCCACCTCAGCGGCGATGCGCCGTGCCGCTGCCGCGCCGTGGGGCGAGGGGCGCCGGGTGCCAACGATGCCAATCGCTGGCCTCTGGAGCACCTCAACGCGGCCCAGCGCCCAGAGTGGGCGGCGCCGATCTGCATCGGGGGCTAGCCCAAGCGGCTCACAGCGGCGCTCAGGGATTCGCACGTCTCCCGGGTAGAGCATGACCGCGCTCACCAACGATCTCCGTGCAGATGGATCGCCTCGGCCACATCGGCCTCGTTGGCTACATCGCGCCCGTCGAGAAGCGCCACCACGATCGCGACTCGTTCGATCTGACTCCACGCGCGCACGCCGATTCCCTCAACGGCGCGGCGTGTCGCGCGGGTCATCTCGTTTGGGCGAGCAGTCAGCCGTGCCAGGGCAGCCCGCACCGACGTCGCGCGCTCGCGAGCCGCGAGCGTTGAGAGTTCGCCTCGAGGAAGTGCAGCCAACGGCGTGTTCGGCCGAGCAAGCCGGACGCGCAGCGGGAATCGATCACGAATCGGTGCCGAGAGTGAGAGGCTCCCCCGCCGTCGCGCGGACGGGAGACAGCGACAGGTCCCACTCGGATGCTCCAACTCGCCGCACCCGCACGGATTCCCAGTGGCCGCCACAATTGCCGCCGCTGGGAAGCGCACTGACCGCCCAGCTCGGACCAGATCGACACGTCCTCGCTCTAGCGGCTCACGCAACGCTTCAAGCGCATCGCGTCGGAACTCGCCAATTTCATCAAGAAGCAAGAGCCCCCGATGCGCCCACGTCAGCTCGCCTGGAGTCATACGTGGGCCACCGCCAATGAGCCCAGCAACCGTGATGTCGTGATGCGGTGCCCGTAGTGGCGGCCGCATGGGGTCTGCGGCAGTATGCCCTCCGGCCGATGCAATTGCGGCGACCTCACTCTGTTCATCGGGAGCAAGATCCGGCAGGATTTCGTGCAGCGCCCGTGCCAGCATTGACTTGCCCACACCAGGCGGTCCCTCCAGCAGAATAGGAAACCTCCCGCATGCCGCGATCAGCACCGCGCGCGAAGCAATCGGTTGACCGCGAATAGCAGCAAGCTCAAACGACACACCATCGCTTCGATCAGGCAAAACCGCAGCCACTGGCAAACGTGGCGAATGGCTCTGCTCCCCATGCACCGCAGCCACAGCTTCCGCAAGCGTCTCAACCGATATTGCCTCTCCAGCAGCCATCCCTGGAAGCAGCGCCACCCCTGCTGGGAGCAACACACGGTGCCCGAGCGAGAGCAGCGGTAGCGCTAGAGGTAGTGCACCAGGAACGTTGCGCACCCTGCCATCGAGTGCGAGCTCACCGATCGCTGCCAGCGTGCCTCCGCAACGATGTCGAATCTGTCCGCTCGCTAGCAGAATGCCAAGGGCAATAGCCAGATCGAACGAACCACCGCTCTTCCGTAAATCAGCTGGCGCAAGATTGATCGTGATGCGACGAGCGGGCCACGTATAGCCAGCGGCACGAATTGCCGACCGGATGCGTTCGCGCGCCTCGCCTACGGCTGTGTCAGGGAGCCCCACGATGCGTGTAGCTGGAATTCCAGGCGCAACGTCTACTTCGACTTCAACTGGTACCCCTTCGATGCCGACGAGGGCGGTAGAGGCAACTGAGGTCGGCATGGGAAGAGGATCGCAGTGGCAACATACCGCGCGTGTAGCGGGGGCTAGAGGTCGGCTGCAACCTTTGCGATCGTGTCAATGAGGCGCGCCGACCAGCCTTCCAGCTCGTCTTTTCGACGGAGCGCCTCGATGACTGGAACCAGGGAGCCAGCAAGCTTGTGCGTTTCGCGAATCTGGATTGATGGCGACGTCAACGCGGCGATGAAGACGATGCCCAGGTGGACCCGACCAACATCGTCACCGTCATCGTTGAGGAGCCCGATGGGCGTGAAGGCTGGCAGCGTTGGCGTTGCTACCTCTTCAGCCCACTCTCGAGCGAGCGCGGCACGAATGCCACCGTCGCTCGGTGAGATATGCCCACCGACGCCGAACGAGGCGCGGCCATGCAGCCGCTTATCGCTGCCACCGGCAAGACGGTCCATCCAGAAGAGCTGCGTATCGCTGGATGGGGCCCCTGCAGGGCGGTAGAGGGCCACTGCGTACGGGATCGGCTGCTTCCAGGAGGGATCTGACTCAAGCTCGCGCCGTGGCCGCGCCTGGGTCAAACCGTCAAGACGCTCGATCTCGCGCTCCCCCACTTCGGGGCTGCCAAAGGCGCTGAGACCAGTCCAAGCGCCGTTTGGCAGAGCACGTTCGCGCGGGATGCCAAGGATCTCTTCGTCGGCGCCCTTCGCCAGTGGATCTGTGCTCACTCATTCTCCGTCAGTGCCGCACGCGCGGCGGCGAGTCGCTTCTCAAGGTCAACGCGACCGATGAGTGGGTCGTTCTCTGCAGCGGCCAAGCGCGCATCCCACTGCTCCAAGATGAGGCGCAGCGTCTTCAGGCGGCGACGTACCTCGCGCGCGTTTGTCGCGAGGATATCGGCGCCCATCGCCTCCGAGCCTCGTGCGAGCCGCGTGGTCGAAAGCCAGCCGGTGCTCGCGAGCAGATGGGAGATCTTCCAGCCATCAGGTGCATCCGCCGCATCGCCGAGCGCCACGGTCTCCACCAACGCTGCGGCAAGTAGTAGTGGGAGATGGCTGACCGCGGCGGTGGCAGCATCGTGGAGCTCCGCCTCCAGCATCACTGGACGCGCACCACAACTCGTCGCAAGGCGCTCCACGAGGGCGGCCGCGCCACCACCATTAGCACCCGGGACAATCACCCAAGGGCGGCCGAGGAAGAGATTGGCATCTGCCGCAGCGAATCCGGTTTCATGGCTCCCAGCCATCGGATGTCCGCCGCAGAAACGAATGTTGCGCGCCGCCGCCTCTTTCGCGATCCACACTTTCGTCGAGGCAACGTCGGTCACGACAGCGCCATCCGCAAGGCGGCCCGAGCGCCGGCAGATCACCAGCTCATCCAAGATTTCGGTCATGGCAATCGGTGGGGCACAGAGGACAACGAGCGCTGCACCATCAACCGCTTCAGCAATGGAACGACCAACTCCATCGATCACGCCAGTCGCCAGTGCCTCCCGCGGTCCTGTCTGGGATGGCGTCCATGCGACGATCTCCAAGCCACTCTCGTCGAGTGAGCCGACAGAGGCAGGATCTTCGCGCAGTGCCCGCGCGATGGAGCCGCCGATCAGGCCGAGGCCGAGCAGCGCAACCTTCACGAGCGATCAGCCAACGGTGGCGATGGCGTCGAGTGCGCGGATGACGGCGCGGATGCCGCCCTCAAAGTTGCCGAGGTCCATCGACTCATTCGGCGCATGCGCATTGTCGTCAGGTGGCGTGAAACCAAGCAGCACAACGGGCAGCCCAAGCTCCTTCTGGAAGAGCGCAGCGATCGGAATGGAGCCGCCTTCGCGGATGTAGAGCGGTGGCACACCGAAGGTCGCCTCTAGGGCTCCCGCCGCGGCGTTGAGGTACGGATCGCCAAGCGGCGTAAGGAAGGCGTCACCATTGCCGAGGTTCTGCACCTCGACCTGCAGCCCGGCAGGAGCGGCAGCACGCAGCGCCGCCTCAAGTTGTCGGCTGATCTTTTCAGGATCTTGCGCGGTGACCAAGCGGCACGAGATCTTGGCGTGTGCATGCGCTGGGATGATCGTCTTGGAGCCGTCGCCCATGAAGCCGCCCCAGATGCCATTCACATCAAGTGTTGGGCGCCCACCACGTCGCTCAACCGTAGAGAAGCCGCGCTCCCCCGCCGTGGCAGTCGCGCCGATCCCAGCGAGATAGCCAGTCTCGTCAAACGGCAGGGCAGCGAATGCGGCCCTGTCTGCAGGTGTGAGCGCAACGACATCGTCGTAGAAGCCAGGGACGGTGATGTGACCGTTCTCGTCATGCAGCGAAGCAATCATGGAAGCGAGGGCATTGGCGGGATTAACCACGGAGCCGCCATAACTCCCCGAGTGCAGATCAACATCCGAGGCCCGCACGTCAACCTGGATATAGGTGATGCCACGGAGCCCAACCGTCAGGGCGGGTCGATTGCCATCGAAGAATCCGGAATCACTAATGATCACGGCGTCACCGCTGCAGCGCTCTGGGTTCGCCGCCATCCACGACTCAAGGTTTACAGAGCTGGACTCCTCTTCACCTTCAAACACGTACTTCACGTTCACGGGCAAGGTGCCGCGGGTAGTCACGAGTGCTTCAAGTGCGCTGAGGTGAATCACGATCTGGCCCTTGTCGTCGGCAGAGCCGCGACCGAGCATGCGCCCGTCGCGAACGATCGGCTCAAATGGGCTGGTCTTCCATAGGTCGAGCGGGTCTCCGGGCTGCACGTCGTAGTGCCCGTAGATCACCACGGTCGGCAGCGAACTGTTGACGATCTTTTCGGCAACAACGATCGGATGGCCGCCCGTCTCACTCACCTCCACCCGCTCTGCACCGATGCGGCGGAGCTCAGCGGCCAGCCACTCTGCGGCGGCCCGGCAATCTGCGGCGCTCTCCGGGAGGGCAGAGACGCTCGGAATTCGCAGGAACTCCGCATACTTCGCCATCCGCGTCGTGGCCGTTGCCACCAGGTGCGCCTCTTCCGGCCCTTCTAGCCCCTTCCAGGCGAGTGTTGGGGCGTACGCCATTAGGCTGGCTGCCCCGCCGCCGCGCCCCCAGGGCCTGGCTTTGCCGCTGGCTCACTCTTTGGCTCGGACTTCGCAACTGGAATGGAAACCCCTGCAGCCCGCAGTCGATCGAGAAGGCCAGCATATGCTGCCGGCTTCGCAGGGAGGTCGGCGAAGAGCGTCTCGAAGGCTTCGCCCTCAACCGTCTCTTCCGCGATGAGCTTCGCCGCCAGTGCGTCGAGGCGATCGCGATGCTTCGTCAGCACTTCGCGCGCACGCTCGGCACCGCGGTCGATGATTGCCCGAACCTCTTCGTCAATCTGCTTGGCAACGGCCTCGGAGTAGTTCTTCTGCTCCGACATCTCGCGGCCCAAGAAGATCATCTCGTCTTGACGGCCAAGGGTGACGGTGCCCAACTTCTCGGACATGCCGAAACGGGTCACCATCTTGCGCGCAAGGTCCGTCGCCTTCTCAATGTCGTTCGAAGCGCCCGTTGTTGTGTCCCCAAAGACCATCTGCTCGGCAACGTTGCCACCAAGCATCGCAGCGATCTTGTCCTCAAATTCACTCTTGCTCTGCAGGTAGCGGTCTTCGGTCGGCAGATTCATCGTGTAGCCGAGTGCCATACCTCGGCTGATCACCGTCACCTTGCTCACCGGATCACACTTCTCGAGGATGCGACCGACCACCGCGTGACCACCTTCGTGGTAGGCAATGATCTGCTTCTCCGCATCGGTAATCAGGCGACTCTTTCGCTGAGGGCCAGCCATCACGCGATCAAGCGCTTCGGCAAACTCGTCCATGCCAATCGTGCGCTTGCTGCGGCGTGCGGCGAGGATCGCGGCCTCGTTCATGAGGTTCGCCAAGTCAGCTCCCGAGAATCCCGGTGAGCGGCGCCCGATCTCTTCAAGGTTGACCGTCTTGTCGAGCGGCTTCCCCTTCACATGCACCTTCAGGATCGCAATGCGACCCTTTAGGTCTGGGCGATCAAGAATCACCTGCCGGTCAAAGCGTCCTGGGCGTAGTAGTGCAGGATCCAGCACATCTGGGCGGTTCGTTGCGGCAATGATGATCACGTTGGTTCCCGTCTCGAAGCCGTCCATCTCAACGAGGATCTGGTTGAGTGTCTGTTCGCGCTCGTCGTGCGAACCCCCAAGCCCAGCGCCACGCTGGCGGCCAACCGCATCAATCTCGTCAATGAACACGATGCAGGGCGAGTTGCGCTTCGCCTGATCAAAGAGATCACGCACGCGTGAAGCGCCGACCCCAACGAACATCTCGACAAATTCGGAGCCAGAGATGCTGAAGAACGGCACACCTGCTTCGCCAGCAACGGCGCGTGCGAGGAGCGTCTTCCCTGTGCCCGGCGAACCAATCAGAAGGACACCCTTCGGGATCTTTGCGCCGAGCGCCTCAAAGCGCTCTGGGAATTTCAGAAACTCCACAACCTCTTCTAGCTCGACCTTCGCCTCTTCCACGCCTGCAACGTCGGCAAAGGTGACGGGGGTCTTGTTTGCAATGAACATCTTCGCCTTGCTCTTGCCAAAGCTCATCGCCTGGTTGTTCTGACCCTGTGCGCCGCGCATCATGAAGACGAAGAGGCCGCCAATGAGGAGGACCGGCAGAAGGGCGCTGATGAGCAGGCTGAGGAGCTGGCCGGAATCGTCGGGCTTCTTCGCGCCGAAGGTCACGCTGTCAGGGTTGCGACCACCAGCAGTAGCGGCGGCACGCACATCGTTATAGACGTCGGTGAGCTGTGTGGGGACCTGCACCTCGTACGTATCAGGTGGGGTGCCGGTCTTGGTGACGGTCAGGATCTGCTCTTGCTGCACAACCGAGGCGACGCTCCCGCCTCGAACTTCGGCCAGGAATGCCGAATAGTCCTTTGTTGGCGCTGAGACAGGGGTAAGGAGCACGCTGCCAAGGAGCACGACGGTGCCCAATAGAAGGATCAGCATGACTGCACCATTTCGCAGAGCCTTCGGAATCATTAGGTTCCCTCCGTTCTCCGTCTTCCCCAAAGGTGCATGGTAGCGAGGGCAGGAATCGAACCTGCTACCAAGGGCTTATGAATCCCCTGCTCTACCGGTGAGCTACCCCGCCGTGCCTCTGTATAGGATACCGAACGGCGCTCCCCCACGCACCACGAGGCTGGAGCCCACCCAAGTGGCGATCCGCTAGGCTCCGTTGGTGTTGAGAATCCTTATCCTCTGCCACGGCAACATCTGCCGATCCCCACTCGCTGAGGTCCTGATCGATGCAGCGATCGGCGCCGACCCGCTCCTCGCTGGGCGCGTGGTGGTCTCAAGCGCTGGCACCTCCGACGAGCACGCCGGCGAAGGGATGCATGAGAACAGCGCCGCCATCTTGAACGCGCGAGGTCTGCGAAGCGCTCACCAAGCACGCCACTTCACGCCAGCCCTCGCTACGACCCTCGATCTGGTGCTCGCTGCAGATCAGGCAAACCTGCGAAACGGGCGCGCGATCATCCGCATGGCAGAGAGGCAGCCAAAGATTTGCCTCCTTCGCGACTTTGATCCAGCCGCCGTTGGGCGCGATCTCGACGACCCGTGGGGGTATCCACTGGGAGCATACGAACGTGTCGCCGCCGAGATTACGGCTGCGATCCCTGACCTACTCGCGGAGCTCCGCGAGCGGCTCTAGCGCTACTTGAACGAGAGGATCGCGTCCACAAGCACGCGATCGAACGCATCAGCGTCAACGCCAACGGCCACATCAACGTCAGGGGTGCGTCCGCGCTGCTTCAAGCGATCACCATACCAGTCGGTGATCGTTCGGCCACGTGCAAGGTCACCGAGTTCAACGTCAACGGCGGCATGTACGAGCGCCAGCAGGTTTGGCACCGCGAGGTGCGCCACAGCAACGGCATCATGAACTGCGGATGCAGGCCAGTCGTACCGATCCTTGTGGAAGATCGCGTAGAAGCGCAACAGGTCAGCGAAGATCTTTGCTGGCAGCGTTCCCGCAGCATCCAGTCGCTTCATCGCCGCTTCTCCCGTGAGAGCCCGGTGCGTTGCGTCGAGGCAGACCATGGTGATCGGGATCCCTGCAGCGAACACAATCGCCGCAGCATCTGGATCAACGTACGAATTGAACTCCGCCGATGCCGTCACATTCCCCTCGGCGATCGCGCCACCCATCCAGCAGATGTGGGCGATCTTTGATTTCAGTTCCGGGTGGTCTCGCAGCAGAATCGCAATGTTCGTCAGTGGGCCAAGAGGCACGAGGGTCACTGGCTCAGTTGACTCGCGAAGGAGTGTCGCAATCAGGTCGACGGCGCCTGCGGCGTGTTCAAGCCCGGTTGGCTCCGGCAGCTCTGCCCCATCGAGCCCCGAGTCGCCGTGCACGTATGGCGCTACCCAAAGTGGTCGGACCAGCGGCACATCAGCGCCGGCGGCAACCCGAACCTCGTTGGCGCCAAGCAGCGCCAACGTGCGGCGAAGGTTCTCGTAGGTCTTTGGCAGTGAGGCGTTACCCGCAACGGCGGTGACGCCAAGCACCTTCAGCTCTGGGCGAGCGAACGCAACGGCGAGCGCCATCGCATCGTCGTGACCTGGGTCGCAGTCAATGATGATTGGCAGGGGCTTGGCAACGGTGCCGAGCGGTGCACGGCGCGGAGACGGCGGGAAGGGCGTCGAGAGCGGGAGCGGATTCGGCTTCAGGTCGCTCATGGAAGCTTCGCGTAGATGTCAACCATGATGTCAGCGAAACGCTGGCTATCAATGGTGAGCCCCACGTCGCAGTTTGGCTCCAGCTTGTCGCGCTTGAGGCGGTACGGATTCGCATCGCCAATCGTGCGACCGCGCGCTGGCCCCTGGGTTGCGTCCACAGCCACGTGATAGCGCGCTACGCCAATGAGATCGGGAATGGCGAAGTGCAAGACGGCGACGGCGTCATGGATCGCCATCTTCTCGCCCTGACCCCAAGCGGCGGAGCGATCAAACGAGAACTTCAGCAGCTCCGCTGCAACCTTGGCCGAGGCGCCAGGGAGCGCCGTCAAACGATCAAGGATGGTTCGGTCGAGGGTTGCATGATGCGTTACATCGAGGCCAATCATCGTGATCGGCAGGCCGCTGTTGAAGACGATCTCGGCCGCGGTTGGATCAGCATAGATGTTGAACTCCGCCGACGCAGAGGAGTTCCCCTCGCCTACCGAACCACCCATCAGGCAGATGTGCGAGATCTTTGGCGCCAAGTGCGGGTATGAACGAATGAGCAGGGCAATGTTGGTGAGTGGGCCCACTGGGGCAATCGCAACCGGCTCTGGTGAAGCGGCCAAGATGCGCGCCATCAGGGCAACGGCACCCTCTGATTCAGCGGTGCGCGGCGCCTTCGGCAGCTTGGTGTTGCCAAGGCCACCTTCGCCGTGCACCTCAGTGGCGCGCTCGAGTGGACCAGCGAGCGGTCCGACCGCACCCTCGGCAACCGGCACGCCATCTGCGCCGTACAGGTGCAGCAGTCGCAGGGCATTCTCGGTGCAGTGGTGCACATCGGCATTGCCGCCCACGCTTGTCACCGCGAGAAGGTTGATCTCGGGTCGTACAACCGCGCACGCAATTGCTAACGCGTCATCAAGCCCTGGATCACTATCGATGATCAGCGGCAACGGCTTGGCGACGGTGCCAAAGGGTGCCGTGCGTGGCGTAAGTGCGGCGTGATGGAAGGTCGGCCAGCCAAGCACCGACGGGTTACTCACAGGGACAGCGTCCTAACCCTGATCGTATGGACGGCCAGCCGATGCTGGTGCGCGCACTCGACCGATGAGGCCGGCCACCACGATGATCGTGACGATGTACGGCATCGAGAGCAGGATCTGCGGTGGAAGCGACACGCCAAGCCCGGAGAGGAGCGTCGTTGCTGCACTTGTCATACCGAAAATCAGAGCCGCACCGAATGCATAGACGGGATTCCACGCACCGAAGATGACGGCGGCAAGCGCAATGAAGCCCTTGCCGGCGCTCGTATTGACGCCGAAGCCACCTGTTCCGCTCAGTGCGATGTAGCTACCAGCGAATCCGGCCAACAGACCAGCGATGATCATTGCGCGGTAGCGCAGTTTAACCACGTCGATCCCTACCGTCCCGGCTGCACTCGGCTGCTCACCTGCCGCCCGAAGGCGCAGCCCCCAACGAGTGCGGTAGATCATGTAGGTGAAGAAGAGCACGAGTCCCACCGCTAAGTAAAAGTAGGGGCTCAGCGAGAAGAGGATCGGCCCGAGAACCGGAATGTCTGAGAGGAACGGGATCTGAATCGGCGTGATGCCGATCGGCCGGTTGAACTCGCTGTACGGCTGAAGAATACGCAGGTACGCAAACGTGGTCACGCCAAGCGCGCCGATGTTGATGACTGTGCCAGCGATGATCTGGTCAACCTTGTAGCGGATGCCGAGCCAGGCGAGGAAGAGGCTGACCAGCGCACCAAAGATCGCGCCCGCCACGGGCCCTGCGATGGCGATACCAGTGATGCTCGAGGCGACCGAGCCGATCATGGCGCCGAAGAGGAGTTTCCCCTCAACGGCAATGTTGAGGAACCCGCTGCGCTCCGCAATGA
>Ga0214921_10002952_pt1 | contig 26869 bp, 22 predicted proteins | sample LL1505_MetaG_FD_177992 | JGI IMG/M metagenome (GOLD analysis project Ga0214921, IMG submission 177992) | Freshwater microbial communities from Lake Lanier, Atlanta, Georgia, United States - LL-1505 | ecosystem: Environmental > Aquatic > Freshwater > Lake | place: USA: Georgia | collected... | reverse complement strand
GCCTCAATGAGAGAACTCAAATGTGTTTTAGCTTGTGAAATATTGACCAGTTTCATAGACCAAATATGAGGTTTGATTTTACTCTGTCAAGTCTCTATTCTCATGGTTTTATTCAGCCAGCCGCAGCTCGCTAAAGCGCCTATTCCGATAAAAATACTTCCATATCAATAATTAATGCCGGACCTTTTTGACGAAAACGGATTTTTAGACAGGATGACAGGATTTACAGGAGGGGGTTTTAGACAAGAATCTGCCTGCGCGCTTCGAGCTGACTGGCTTGGCTTTTTGGCAAAATCATTAACAGCAAAATGATGGGAAGATGGACTGAATTGTCTTGGCGCGGCCGTTAACAGAATATCTGTGCATGGAAGGAATTGAAGCCGGCTTTGGGAGGTTCCTTGTAGCGGCTGTCTATGACTGTCGGACTTTTGCCAGCTTAGGCGTTCGCAGAGCGCAGCTACAGGGAACTGCACTTCCTTACCGACTTGTTTGATTCACCATGGACTGCTGGCCAGTCATCATGCCGAAGGCGCTTCTTTGGGAGGATGTTTCGTTAAAGACGATGTCTTTGCCATCCACAAGAACCTGCAGGTTTTGAGTTTGGGTGGATGCAGGCAAGAATGCCCCCACGTAGGGGATCATCGCGTTGGCCCTGTTGGACTTGAAGTTGCTGTAGGTCATGCAAACGTTAGCAAGATAGCCCATAGGCATTTTATGGGAGGACAGGGAAGCTAGCGCGATGAGTTCCTCTTTTGCGATGCGCATTCGCCATAGTCTGACCTTCGGGCGTCGGACCGCAGGTTTTCTTGCCACCAGCGGGCTTGGAAGCCGAGGATTTATTGGAAGAACTGCGTATGGGTTTCTTTGCGGATGACTTTGCTTTCCCTCCCTTTTTAGATTTTTTGGATTTCTCAACAATTGGAGTACCTCCTCCAGATGCGGGCGTGCCTCCTCCAGATTGCGATGCCGAAGCTGAATTGCTGTTAGATGAAGGAGATTCTGACTCAATCGTTTTTCCCCATGCTACAACGGAACCGCCATTCTTAATCGCATAAAAGCCGTCCCAAACGGCATGAATATCAGTTACTCCCGAAGCCAGCTGGCTTGAAACTTTGCTTGAATCACCTCCTCCTTCCCCTCCCCAAGTTACAACTGAACCATTGCTTTTGAGAGCAGCAAAGGCAGTTGCAGTAGCATAAAGTTTACTCACTCCAGAGTTCAGAGACTGAGCAACACTGCCGGCATCACCTCCACTTTTAGGGTCACCCCAGACAACAACTGAACCGTTACTTTTAAGAGCGGCAATTGCCTGAAAGATGCTTGTGGTTTCAACATCCACTACGCCATCTTTTAAGTTGTTTCTAATTTCTGGATTGGGATTCGCCATTTGGGTATTGTAGCCGGTATCTCCCCACAAAACTACCGACCCATTGCTTTTAAGAGCTAAGAACCATTGCGTCCAGGCGCCATTGATGATCTCAACAACACCAGATTGTAATTCATTTGCAACCATGCTTGAGTTGGCCCCCGGCCCATCACCCCATGTCACAACTTTCCCAGTTTCAGTAAGCGCTGCAAATGCCGCGTAGGAAGAACTTAAGAAAACAACCGGGGAATCCAAAGAGCTTTTGATGCTATCAAAGGGAATATACTCTTCAATTGGCCAACTGGTAGAGGGAGGATTACTCGCCCCACCCCATTTTTGAATCAATGCACCATCATCGAGCAGTTCCATGCCTACTGCATTGTCAGAAATAGTTATTCTTTGAAGAATGGCCTTGCTATTAAACAAACCCTTTTCTCTTAGTAAAACCTCAAAATTATCGACTTTTTTTGCAATCAAATAGAACCAAAAGTAATTTCCCTGCGAGCTAATTCCATTAGAGGTGTATTTCCCTAAATCATCACCAGTCAAATCTAAAACCCCAGAAGAAAGTTCAGATGAGACAGTGCTCCAGCTTTGTATCTGATCTTGATCTCCCCATACAACCACCGAGCCATCACTTTTCAGCGCTGCAAAAGCATTGTGAAATGCAACGATCTTTTTGACGCCAGAACTCATTTTATCCGCGACAGCAGAAGAATTCCCCCCGTAAGTTGAATTACCCCAAGTAAGCACGGATCCATCATTTTTCAGTGCGGCAAAAGCTCCTGAATTATTATACAAATTGGTCACATTTGCCGAAAGAGCGCTCTTAACAATGGGCGAGATTTCTACATCCTTACCCCAAACAACGACTGAGCCATCTTCTTTGAGTGCGGCAAAATTGTTGATTGCACCAAATCCTGAACCAGTTGAGTGTATTTCTGTTACTCCCGAGGATAGCTGACTTGAAACACTGCTGTATGAAATGACTTCAGCTTGTAAGCATGCAAGGTTAATAGAAAATATTCCAAGAATATAGAAAAAGAGTTTTCTTTTATTATTCATAGTTTTGTGCATTTGTTAAATTGATAAACTATTATTTTACATTTTTACTTAAGTAGTCTAAAATAGGATATATCCGGTTTAAAATTTTTGACTTTATTGCAAAATTGCAGCAATTTTCTCTCCATTTTTCTAGAAGGATGACCGCCATATCAATAATCAGTAGTTGAAGGGCTTATTTTGTTAATTCTGTAATTTGAATCGCCTTACTCACCCATTGGGCAAACTTCGTTCGTCTTTCTTCGCCATGCTACGATTCTGCCTAAGATCACTACTTCTTCGCTTTCTTCCCGCCGGATTTTTTGCCGCCAGAGGATTTGGAGGCAGCGGATTTCTTGGAAGATCCGCCGCTGGATTTATTTGCGGAGGACTTGCCGCCACCTTTTTTAGATTTTTTCATTTCACTGCCGCCTCCACCGCCACTGGATGGGTCACCACCACCCGGTGCTGGTGCAGGTTGAAGTAATGGCAGGTTATTGACTTTGAGAGTCACATTTGCGCTGGCCGTCGTGTAGTTTCCAGTATCTGCAGGAGTGAAAAGCACGCTTAAGTTTTGATTTCCAGCCGACAGCATTGTTCCGGTTGGCGGAGTGTAACTAAATGTCCCGTTGATAGTAGAAGAAGCATTCAATTGAGTATCGGTGAGCTTCTCTCCATAAGTTATTGGAAATGGAGATTTCCAAGAAATGAGAGGAATAAGGGGGTCAACCGCATTCTTAACCACTCGGAAGCCAATATCCACATTTCGATCATCGAAACCATCGTAGTATCGCTCCCTTACTCCATGATATGCATGAATCCAGAATCCGCCACCTCGGACTTTTCGATGATACCCATCATGCGCATCCCAACACCACTCCATCACATTTCCGCTCATGTCAAAAAGGCCCAGTTCATTGGGTAATTTTTGGGCGACTGGCCAAGTTCCGAGTGTGGTATTGTTCCCCACCAGATCCACAAGGGCTCCTTGGGAATTCAAGATGTGCCACGCCACTTCGTTCAATGTGTTGCTTCCAGCGTAGGTAAAATTGCCGCTCAATCGTCCCCCTTGAGCTGCCCACTCCCACTCTGCTTCAGTGGGAAGCCTATATCCATTGGCTTCTGAAACAACAGTTGGAAAAGAAGTTCCTATTCGCAACACATTTGACCCAGATTTGTAAACAGGTTGTAAACCGTCCATCTCACTCTTCGCGTTGCACCATTTGACAGCGTCGATCCAGCTCACATTTCGAACGGGGTGATCGTCGCGACTACCGTCTCCAATCCATAAATCCGAGTAACCATTTTGAAGTGCCCAAACTCGAACCAGTTTCCAGGTTTCCCAAGTCGTCTCATATTGGCTCATATAAAAACTCATCACATTCGTCCCAGCTAAAAGAGAATGTTGGGGCAATTGACCGCCACCCACAAACACCATGTCCGAAGCCTCCAAATCCACCTTTAAATCCTTGATAGAAATCCACCCTTCCCGAATTGAATAGTCTGCGAGGGAGTTTGCTAGGTATTCCGATTGGCTGGAAAACGGCATATTTTGAGCGCCAACAGATAAGGTCATTTCGTCCGTTGCGACAAGCCCCCACTGTTCAGCTAGATCATGAACCGCAACCTGCTTAAAATTCCAAAAATCCTTGCTGTAGAGCGAAGTAATTTTTTTTGTTTTACAATCAAATTTCAAACGCAAAACTACATCTTCGACCAGAGCAGGAGCCAATGGTTGCGTGTCCCCTATATTGGCAACATAAAATCCAGAATCAATGGTGTTGGCAAGTGGCAAGCCCGTATCCTCCCGAGAACGAGCGAGCTCAAGGTTCAACCTGTTTCCGAAAGCGACAAGGGGATCAATGTTGGCCTTCGCAATATGAACACCAGCGGAAAAATAGGGGTTCGGCAAGGAGGAGTTGAAGTTCGAAATGTGCATTTTGACATCGACCTGCCAGTTCCGATCGGAAGGTAGATGGCGATTTAATACTCTCACCCCATCAAACGGGTAGGGCGTATTGGAAACAAGCGCCAATCCGCTTGATGCATTCACAGTCAGCGTTGCATTGGCCAAGATTGTGACATTCCCAGTGAAGTTCCCCGAAAAGTCGTAGTTTGTAAAATCAGATTTTACCGACGTCGCATCCTTAAGGCTAATATAGTAATTTTCATTCAATAAAACAGCGACAGATTTCGGCAGAAACCAATAGGCAGAAATTATAAAAGCTATAATTATTTTTGATGAGGATATTTTTAAGCTACATTTTTTCATAATTTGAAGTATTTTTGTTACTTTTTCTTCGCTTTCTTCCCGCCGGATTTTTTGCCGCCAGATGATTTGGAGGCAGCGGATTTTTTGGAAGATCCGCCGCTGGATTTATTTGCGGAGGACTTGCCGCCACCTTTTTTAGATTTTTTCATTTCACTGCCGCCTCCACCGCCGCTGGACGGAGCAGGCGCAACACCACCACTTGGAGCAGTAGGTGGGGTAATTGGCGTTGGCGTTGGCGTTTCTGTAACAAGGGGGGAAATTTTGAAATCTGAAAAATAGAGCTGGCCCGGAGCTAGATGAAAATCTTTGTTGGAGTTTTCGTTATACTCGGAGAGAGTTTGAAAAGGCTCACTCCCAGCATTGAAAGCGAAATAAATAGAATTCCCTGAATCTAAACTCCATAGATCTGCAAGACTATAGCTTTTTACCAATTCATATTGAGACGCACCTCGCGAACTATAGAGATAGCAAGATTTATTTGAGGAGAAATATTTTATTCTTAAAAATACATCTTCTTCCGCTGCCTGCCACACAGGTGGAGCTCCTAAAGCACTGACATTGTTTATCCATATGCCAGAGTTTATGGTGTTCTTAAAATATTCATTTGAAACGGTAGAACTTGTTTGTTTGGATCGCGTCAAACTCAGAATAACGCGATTTGCTGCTGAAGATGAGAAATCTGAACCCAATTTTCCAATCATAATGCTTGCATAATAAAAAGGATTAGGCAATTGAGTCGAAAAATTAGAAATATGTGCCTTTACATCAATTTGCCAATCGCTGTTGACTGGGAGGCTTTTATAAAAAGTCTTCACTCCTTGAGCCATGTATGGCGTTTGAGAGACAAGCTCGAGACCAGTTGAGGAATTGGCTGTGAATGTAGCATTAGCAAATGCCATATGCTGACCGTCATCTGAATCTTTCAAGTGAGAAAAGTCCAGAAAGTCGCTGTCAATAAAGGCTTGCTTACTCAAAGTATTTTGATAGCTTAAATCCTGCAGAGTTTTTATCCCGTGAAAGTTATCACTTCGAATATCCAAGACAGGAGATATTTCTATCGAATTATCTGATATAACTAATTCACTTGCATCGTTTTCAGTTCTCTTGTCATTCCAATATTCAACTTCATATCTTTGACTATCATCAAAAAAACTAAGACGATACGTTCCTGATCCAACATGAAGAGCATATTTTCCGCCTTCCCGAGTTTTAACGGCTAATGAACTTTCCCAAGCTTTTGAAGCCGGGTTGAAGACAGCTAAGTCCGCATAAATTCCATCCACGGGATTACCTTTCGAATCTTTGACAATTCCGGAAATTACTTTGGCTTTTTGCATAATCGCATCTATATTATTGTAAGATTCATTTTGATTCGAAATTTGAATAACTGAACCCGATTCCTCGCTTAAAGCATTTTGATAGACTTGAAATGCCCAGTAGCTTTCTTTTGAGAGGTTCGTAACGTCATCTTTAAAGATGACTTTGTATTTGCCCGGAAGTAGACCCAATCGCCACAATCCATGCACATCAGAACCCAGACCACAGACATACTCAACGCTTCCATCGGCATCAGAGGTTTTTAAGATACTGAGCATTATTGGAAGAGGCACTGGATTGAGTGGAGGCCCGGTTATTCTTCCACCAATTTCAGCTCCTTCCTGTAATGAAAAATTCTTGGCTAAAATGCTATTTTCTGAATCAAGCTCAATCAGTGAAGCATTGTTTAAAACGCTCGAGCCATCATGATACTGAAAGGCATGGACTCCTGAAAAATCTTGGCAATTCAATTTGTATGATCCCGGAGGAATATCTGTAAATGCATATTCGCCGTTTTCGGGGGCTTTACTGTTGTAAAACTCCACCAATCCAGTTTCCGTATTCAAGCGCCACAATTGAAGATTCAGCGAATTAAGAGGCAACCCAGAAAGACTCGTTATAGATCCACGAATTTCCGCTGCAAATGAATTATTCAAAAATGCTAAATGAAATCCAATTAAAGTTGCTATTAAAAATTTTGCAAATTTTTGTATTTTCATATTTTATCTTATATTAAGTAATTATTTTATATTTTTAAATAAATATTAAATGCTATGGTTTTTACTTTAGTTTCTTTTTATTCTTCCCGCTGGATTTCTTGGTATTGGACTTGCCTCCACCTTTTTTAGATTTCTTCACTCCTCCAATGCCACCTCCACCGCCTCCACCGGATGGAGCAGGCACACCACCACCACTTGGAGCAGTAGGTGGGGTAATTGGCGTTGGCGCAGTGGGTGTTGGTGTTGGCGTTGGCGCAGTGGGTGTTGGCGTTGGCGCAGCGGGTGTTGGCGTTGGCGCAGCGGGTGTTGGCGTTGGCGCAGCGGGTGTCGGCGTTGGCGCAGTGGGGGTTGGAGTGGTGACATTGAAGCTTGTTGTCACTTCAGGTGCAGCGTTGTAGTTCTCATTTCCTGCTTGGTTCGCCGCCAAGACTACTGTGCCGGCTCCGGTGAGGGTCACCGTGTTTCCGCTTAGTGTTGCAGGCCCGCTTTTCACGCTGAGGATCATAGGCAAGTCAGAGCTTGAGGTGGGCGCGGTGAATGCAAACGGGGCTGCGCCGAGGACCTTGTCGCTTATTGCGCTAAAGGCACCAATGGTTTGGCTTGCCTTCGCAACGCTAAAGCTCGCAGTCACTTCTGAGGCCGCGTTGTAGTTCTCATTACCCGCTTGATTGACCGCCAAGACCACCGTGCCAACGCCCGTCAGCGTCACCTTATTTCCGCTCACTGTTGCCGGACCGCTTTTCACACTTAACTCCACGGGTAGGCCAGAAATCGCCGTCGGAACCGTGACCTCGAAGGGAGCGTCACCAAAAATCCTGTCTCCCACTGCGACAAAACCACCTATCCACTGGACGGCACTTGTTACACTGAAGCTCGTCGTCACTTCGGCTGCTGCATTGTAGTTCTCATTACCCGATTGGTTTGCGGCCAAGACCACCGTGCCAACGCCTGTCAGAGTTACTGAGTTGCCACTAAGAGTTGCAGGGCCACTTTTCAAACTAAGAACCACAGGCAGGCCAGAAGTCGCTGTTGGAACCGCTACCTCAAAGGGGGCGCTACCCACGACCTTATCGCCTATCGTTCCAAATACTCCAATAGTCTGATCAGAAAGCGTTATGGCAGGATTGGTGACATTGAAACTCGTCGTGACTTCGGCGGCGGCGCTGTAGTTCTCATTTCCAGCCTGGTTGGCCGCCAGCATCACCGTTCCTGCGCCGGTGAGTGTGACCGTGTTTCCGCTCATCGTTGCAGGCCCAGTTTTCACGCTCAGCGTCACTGTTAGCCCAGAGCTTGTGGTCGGCGCGGTGACCACAAAGGGCGCCGCGCCATAAATTTTATCACCAATTGCGCTGAATGCGTTGATTGTTTGGTTGCCCGTGGAAACAACGAAAGTCGTAGTAACTTCGTTGGCTGCGCTAAAGCTCTCATTTCCTGCTTGATTAGCCGCTAAGACCACCGTGCCTACGCCGGTCAGCGTCACGGTATTGTTTGCAGAGATCGTTGCAGGGCCGCTTTTCACGCTTAATGCTACTGGTAGGCTGGAGCTCGCTGTCGGGGCTATCACAGTAAATGGATCTGTGCCAAACACCTTGGCGCCAATCTCTGTGAATTGTCCAATAACTTGAGATGTTTTAACATTTGCCACTTGAAAGGTTGTTGTCACCTCCTCGGCAGCGATATATTGCGCGTCACCGCTTTGATTTGCGGCCAAAAAGACAGTTCCATTACCAGTGAGAGTGACAGTGTTGTTTGCTGAAATAGTCGCTGGGCCACTCTTCACGCTCACAGAAACGGGTAGGCCGCTGCTGGAAGTCGGAGCCACAATTGGGAATGCAGCGTCGCCGGTCTTTTTATTTGGAATGGATCCAAACGGAGAAATAGTTTGCACCAAGCCCGTGCGATAGAGTTTTTTTCCAGATTTTATCGTCTCATCCCAGTCGAAGATAATATCCCACCAGTTTTCGACTTGTGAAGCCATGCCTCCGATTTTATTAAAAATTATGGGTTTATGAGATGGTATGCTTTGAAACCATGTCATATACCAGCCGGCTGCCTTTGGGCCACCAGGGAAATTATAAGTCGTATCGCCTTGTGAAGCTTCTTTCCAAAATTCAAGCGGTTCTGCTTGAGGCAACTTCTGTATTGGTATATCAAGCGAAAATGACCATAGGCTGTTATTAACAAGCGTAGCTTCAGTAGAATCCGGCGACCAATTTAAGATCGTAGACATGACACTTTGCTGCCGATCATATGCATAATCTTTATTGGAATTTGGCGCGAAGTGACAGCTGCCGCACCTAGTATTTTGGAAGCTGGCCGCCTTCCATTGAAAGATGTCTGGATTCATGGTAAACCCCCCCAGCGGGTTAGGAATCCAGATGGGGGGGGCAGGAATCCACGCATAGTTAATTTCTTTCGCGTAATCATAATAAATTGCGTCGCTAGTCGACTGGCCTGTTTCAGACAACCGCCAACCTAAGAATTCTGTTCTCCATTCTTCATCAGGAGAACTATTAGGGTTATTACCTTGAATTCCGCTGGGAGGAAGCCAGCATAGAGGGAAGGTCGGTCTTACATTCCCAACGAAGTCCTGCCAAAAAAACTTGGGATCAATTTTTCCTAACTGAGCTTCGAATTGATGCCCACGACAATGTAAATAATTAGAAAAACTATCTGTGGGAGAAAATGGATAACAAACATAAGTTTTTTCATATGTAGGCATGATATCCTCCCCAGAAGCTGAGTTATCTGCTCGCCCATTTGGGCTAGACATGTATGACTCATGTGGGAATCCACCAGTTTGGTTAAACCAGACCTCTTTAACTCCATTTTTTTCAACTAAATCCTTTAATCCAATCATTTCAAAAATTTGAAAAAAATCCATCTTGCCATTTACCAAAGGCAGATCCTTAACTATATTAAAACATTTGATCACTTCTATTCCAAAGTAGGGCTTTTCAGCATCATCTTTAAATCCGCGAAATCTACTGCCTTCCTCGATGCAGTATTTTGCCTTAATGTTCTGAGCAGTAAGATATTTAAGCATTTCTGATACGCGTATCTTTCCAGAATACCCCCGCAGCACACTATTCATCATTCCATCCTTGACATTTGTCCCATCAATTGAAGAGTGAATATTTACCACCACCACATTAATCACCCGTTTTGCATCGGGATTCGGATTAGCCAATGCCTCCGGAACTTTGATTTCCAGCCAATCGCGGGTGACAGGGTATTGGATTTCATCCAAACTCAAAAGCCGATTCCGCGCAGGACGAAAGCCAGTGGAACGATGGCGAATTGCCGGATCGGAGTATGGCTTACCCGCAATGGAGCAATCCCCTGCGGATGCCCACCAGTTTCCGCCACGTAAGAGTCGAGAGGCTCCATTTGCATCCCAGCACCATTCGCTCACATTTCCGCTCATGTCGAAAATCTCAAGTTCATTGCCTTTTTTGGATCCGGTAGGCCATGTTCCCCGCAAATTTCCATCGCTGATATCGACTTCCGCCCCGGAGGAGTTTTCGGCATACCACCCCACTTCAGCGAGGCTGTTGCTTCCGCTGTAGGTGTAGCCTTTGCTTTTCAACCCGCCGCGCGCCGCCCATTCCCATTCCGCCTCGGTAGGTAGCCGGTAGCCATCGGCCGTCGTATCAATAGTCGGCACAGCTTCGCCAGTTTTATAAACCTGCCCAACGATTTTATAGACCGGCGCAAGCCCATCCATCTCGCTCGCGGCATTGAGCCACTTGAGAGCGTCATACCAGTTGATGGTATGAACTGGGTGCTCATCTCCGCTCCCCAAACCGACTGCCGAAATATCATAGCCTTGACCAGCCGACCAATCGCGGACTTCCTTCCACTTGCCCCAAGTCACCTCCCACTTTCCGATCTGGAACTCCTGAACAACTTGGCTTGGTGATGACAGCGAGCCGCTCTCCACAGAAATCATATCCGGAAAAATGGCGCCAAAGCCAGAGATCGATAGGGCGAGCCAAGCGCAAAGCAGAGAAGCTGATTTTAATATGTTCATTTCTAGGGTCTCTGAGGAAAAATTTTCACGCTCTCGTCGGAGCGGCCTCGAATGCGGAAGACTTGGCCAGCCAAGTTTCCACGGAGGCACAGAACAGCGCGCGGAGCGGTAAGTTTGTCGCTGATTGTCTGCTGTGCAAGAAATTTTTCGAAGAAGATTTTTCCTTGAGAGGTATCGATCCGCGCCGAATCAGCTTTGAGGAGGAGAGCTTGCGATGGCATTTGACGCACCTCAAATCCGCGAATGGAGATATCCGACCAAGTGGGATTGGCATTGAAAAAAGCATCGAGAGCGGCTGCCGATGCAGCGAGGTCGGTATCCTGCGGCAGAAGGATGGCCATGTCTTCGATGACGAGCTGCGGCATCGGGCCGATACGGAAAAGGCCGAGTTTTTTTGACTCGAGGTGCACACGCCCGCAAGCGATCTGGAACGATTGCGGGCTGTCGGGTGAGACTTGGAGGGGGATCGTGAGCCCTTTGATTTCAAAATCGCGATCGATGCGCGTGCCCATGAAATCAGGCTGCGCGCCCTGTGCGGCTACGGAGATGAGGAGTGAAAGAAGGGGTGAAAGGAGGAGCAGTTTAACCACAATGACACGGTGTGCACGGAGACGGGGTAGAGGGAAGGGAAAAATGGAGACGGACTGGTTTGAATTTTTTTAACCACGAATAAGACGAATTTTCACGAATAGCGCGCTGCCGCGCGATTGCTGTAGCGGCGTCTCTATGAGCGCCCGAGGGTCCTCCGACTCGGCAGTCATAGACGCCGCTACAAACCTGCGTGGCAGCGCGAGTGTCTTTCACGGTCGAGACGACCGGGCTCCCCTCTTTCGCGCAGCGGCGCGCTTTTTGCCGAGGATTCTCCTTGTTGGTTTTGTTCGTGTTCATTCGTTCTCTTCGTGGTTCAAAACTCAACGGACACAGGACACGGTGTGCGCGGAGGAGGAAAGAGGGGAAATGTGAGGCGCGGACTGATTGGGATTTTTGAAAGAATCGTAGCCTGGCGAAGAAAGACAAACGAAGTTTGCCTAGAGCGTGAGCAGAGCGAATCAATTAACAGCATTTCAGAATTTGGGGGGGCGGGAAAGGGTGAGATTCGGCGGTCGCAGACCGCCGCTACAGGGCGGTGCTTTGGGAGCGGGTTTTGAAGCCTCGACCGGCCCAACCGGCGAGGCAGCGGAGGAATTCGGCGGCGAAGGCCGGGGGCCAGGAGGGGCTGATGCGGGTGGCACGGAAAGCGGCTTGAATCAGGGCAAGGGGCTGGAGGTCTTCAAAGGCGCAGAGGGCGGCTTGGGTGGATTGGCGGTGGTGCCAGAGTTTGAGAAGCCGCTGAGCGGAGAAGTCGGTTTCTGACTTGATGTGTTTTTCCGCAATGGCGAGGTTTTCCGCCGTGAGGCGGCGGCTGAGGGAGTTGCCCGCATTCATAGTGCGGGAGCCTTCGTGCCAGCGGTAGCGGTAGGCGGGGGCGTCGATGGTACCAGCGGGAGGCTGGAGGGCGGTGAGCTTGAGCAGGAAGTCGCGGTCGGAGGCGAGGGAGTAGGCGAGGTCGAAGGGGCCGGCTTTTTTGAAGAGGCTCTTGCGGATGGCGCGGGCGTTGAGCATTGGCTCGCCGAGAGCGATGTTTTGCACGGTGAGCGCCTTGTCGGCGTCCGAGGTGCGCTGCCAACGGGTCTCCCAGAGGTTCTCGCCGATCTGGTGCACGGCTTCGGCGGAACCACTGAGAATCTCGGCGGCGGGATTTTTTTCCATGGCGGCTTGGAAGGCGGCCAGAGCGCCTTCGGGGAGCCAGTCATCAGCTTGCAGAAAAATGAGCCATTCCCCCCGGGCGAAGAAGGCGCCGCGATTCATGGCGTCGTAGAGCCCGCGGTCGCGTCCGCTGTGGACGGTGAGGTGCGGAAACGAGTGGGCAATCTCGAGCGTTCTATCAGACGAGCAGCCATCCATGATCAGGTGTTCGCAGGCGATCCCCTGCCCCATGGCGCTGCAAACGGCCTCCTCAAGCGTCGCGGAGGCGTTGAGCGTGGGGGTGATGATCGTGAAAAGCGGGGCTGCGGGTGATGCCATGAAATTTAGGAGACGGATCTACCAAAATCACGAGTTGATCCTAACAAGGTTGAATTTCGTTTTTTAATGAGGAGAGAGCGCGATGCCATCCACGCGGTGGCGGATTTTGAAGACTTCGCGGGCCATGCGGGTGGAGTCGCGGAGGAGGCTAACTTTGCTGCCCGGAATGTCGGCCCAATCGACGGGGAACTCGAGGATGCGACAAGCGAATTTCCGGAGGAGGAGGCAGAGCTCGACATCAAAGGCAAAACCGAGGGTTTGCTGGTAGAGGCGGATTTTTTCAAAAGCAGATCGGCGGAGAATTTTCAATCCGCACTGGGTGTCATAGGCGGGCACGCGGCCGACGATCGAGACGAGGGTGGCGAAGACGCGGCCGGAGAGGTGGCGCTTGAGCGAGCGCTCGACGGTGCGACCGAGCATTTTGACTCGACTGGCAAAGAGGGCATCGGCCGTGGCGGCATCGGGCGAGCGAAAAAAACTCTCCACACGCAGGATTTCGGCGGCACTCACGGCGCCGTCGGCATCGGCGAAGGCAAGGAGGTCGGCATTCCCCGAGTGATCCCATCCGCGCAGGACGGCTCCGCCTTTTCCAGTATTGCGAGGAGTGAAGAGGGGATCCAAAAAAACAGGTCCACCGCCCGATTGTTTCTGCTGCACGGCGCGGATCAATGCCGCCAGGCGTTCCCGCTCGTGGGATGTCGATCCGTCATCCGAGACTAGGATGGAGAAGCGGTCGGGCAGTCCGCGCTGCAGGGACTCGAGAAAAGATTCGAGACGCGCGGTGTCGTTGTAATGAGGAATGACGAGTTGGGTTTTCAAGACGATCGAAAAACGATACACAATTTAAGAACTCAAGAGATAAGACCTCAAGTAACGCAAGATTGCAGGCTTTGCGATAGCACCAAAGAGGAAGCAGGATAGAAGAAAAAGCAACAAAAACACGACTTGCTTCAACAAAAAGTTGCGTAAACAAGCCTCCCCCGAAAAAAACATCCAATAAGAATAGAAAAAAAGCAGGCCTATCCAGATGAGGGATCCCATGCGAAGCGTCGCATTTGAGCCAGATGCCAACTCGATCGCTGCAGGAACAGCGAAGAACAAAAAGATCAGTTTATAATCGAACTGCACGCCACTCAAAACAAGAAGTCCGAAGATGGGCAAACCTATCCAGGCAGCAAAGGAAGCTCTTTCCTGACACCCAGGTTCAGAACCATCAGCGCGGAGTACGCCTAAAATACCAACACAGCTTCCGCCAACCAGCAAAGCTATTTTGAAAGGAATATCCCACTCGGGTCTTCCAAGCTGATTCGGAACTACCGACGAGCCAAAAGCGCATGAAACATTGGTCGAAAGAGATCCAAAAATAAAAGGCAGCCAATCTTGAATAAAAAAAAGATAGCCCCCAAAGCACGCCAATCCAGTCAGCGCTGCAAAGACCCCCCGCCAGCTTCTTGAAAAAACAGCGGCGAGACCTGCAATGGGAAAAAGTTTAAAAGTTGCCGCCAAGACAACCAATCCACTCGCCAGAAAAGCATAGGACCGCATTGCCACAGAAAGCGAAAGAAAGCAAAACACGAAAATATCAAAATTCCCTCTTTCACAAGCGAAAACACAAACAGGCGAGCATAGCAGCGCAATCCAAATGCAAGCGCATCCCTTTGAACAGGGTCCGGCAATCCATGTTGCGGAGAGCGCCAATGCCGCCGCAAGTAAAATTCCATAAATAAAAGCGGTCTCCTTGCCTAGGCCCAGCCACCCAAATCCAAAATAAAGAGGCGGATAGTTCATTCGGAGAATCCGCCCCTCCCCATCGGTTGGAGGTTGGCGATAGGGATCGCGACCAGCCTTGCTTTCGTCGCACCACAGGCCTACCAGCCGGGCATCGCTGAAACTTTGCTCCAAAGCTGGCACGCCGAGATGAACAAGCCATTCGCTGGTAGGCTTCCCAGTGAAATGGCTTACAGAAAATAAGCCAATCCAATAAAGAGCCACGCCGAGAGGAATGAGCCAAGAGTAGTTTTTTGAAGAATAAGCGGCGGCCTTCATTTTAGGAATCGGTGCCTTGGATGGAGGATAAACATCGATTTTTTCAAAACCGGCTGTGATGCGCAAAGCCCGCGATCTGGAGTGTTTGTTTTTTTTCCATAAGCATGTGGAGTGGAGCGCTGCCGTAGTAGGATGCCCAGAGAGTGAATGTGCTCGGGGGGCCAATCAAAAAATCGCAAGCCGCAAGAGCATAAAGGTCGGTAATCGGTGCGCCGGGGCCAGCGCTCGCGCTCAAGCCCGGCAGGCGGATTAGATCATCCACACTCTCGTTTGAGCAGATCAGGAAGCCCACTTTCTTTCCCGGCCAGAGTTGGTTTGCCGCTTTGAGCCAAGCCGCATAGGCATCCAAGCCATAAAAAAACTTTCCCTCCAACCAATTCGCATAGTCCCCGCGCCGCACATGAAGACCGACTAGAATATCGCATCCGCTTCTGGCCTGGGCGATATGCCGCTCCACCTCGGCGCGAATGCCCGAATGCGGCGTGAATAGCTTCACCACATCCTCCCGCCTCGACTCGAGAGCCGTATGCGCGCGGAATTTCCAGCCCTTCGCGACAACAAGGCGATGGCGCGAGAGGATTCTTTGAAACTCCTCGCCACAGAGATCGTAGTCCTCCTCGCTGCCATCGTGCGAAGCGGCGATGTCCAACACGGCGCACTGACCAGCAGACCACGCCGGGCGCAGGCTGCGGGATGTCAAAGCATCGAGAGTCCGGCAAAACAAAACACGCCAGCGCGCCATGGGAAGCCTCTGCCCTGGACGGCAGAAAAAATCCTTCGCCAGTGCGGGAAAGAACTCCGCATACGGCCCCAGCGCCGGATTCAGAACTGCAAACCCCATTTCCCATGCCGCCGCCTGAAAAGCCGCCGCCTGAAAAATGCGATTCCCCAACTGCCCCTCAGGCCGCGCCACCAAAACCGTGGCAAGCTGCCGCCCAGAGGCGGAGTCTTTCATCCGTTGTGTCATCACAGGCTCAAGGGTTATCAAAACGGCTTGTTTTGGAAAAGCAAAACGGCCGCAGCGAGCGGCCGTTTTGTTGAAGTTTGGAACAGAAGTGGAGAGTTACCATCTTGATGGTTGGTTCGCGTCAATTTTTTCTATCATGGAACAAGTGTCTCATCCAAATAATTGGCATGATCGCGCACGAAGCTAGCGCGGAGATGATCCCCATCCCTGTAAACGGGAATTCCTTCAAAAAATCGAAAACACACACCATCCCTCGAAAGAGAATCCATTGGGTTAATTACTTTTGCTCCGGCTTTTTCCGATAAGCTTTTAATTCTATCCATGAGCTCCCCCTGAGTAATCTGCATTTCCCCTTTGATTTTGCGGAATCCTTCAACGGTATAAATTCGAGATTTTATAGAAATTTCCCCATTTAATTTACGGTCAATCATCAGTTTAGGGTCAAAAGAGTCCTCTGTGGCAATATTTAAAATAACATAAACCTGCTTACCAGTCGTGAGGAACGATTTAATCATGCCTTGAAAACTCGACAAGGCCGCATCTAACCCTTCATTCGTATTCAGATTAAAACCATTGATTTCATGTTTCTTTGCACCCCAATTAAAATAAAAACACCAATTAGCAGCAATAACGATTCGATCCACATTGGATTGATTCGCCAATTCCAACATCTTGGGAATAAAGATATCGTAGGGTTGCGGTTGCACTCCAAAACTTCCCGATATGCCTGGAATTGGGGCGAGTCCTCCCAGAGTAAAAAACACAAATCCCCTGTCACCTGTCTGGCCATTTTTACACAACTCTCTGATGCGTGGAATGCACTGCTGCATATGACTATCTCCAATGTAAAGTGTTTGATTGCCAGTTTTTTTTACTTCATGAATCCAAATCGACCTACTAAAGCGCGTTGCTTTCACTCCTTCGAAATACTTCATATCCAAAGATGCTTTGACATGTTCATCAAAGCCCAAACCAGAAGAGCGAGGCGTCAGTTTTTTTTGCCATAACAAAAGGCCCAGAATCCCCGAGAGCAGAAAGGCCGCAATGAGAGCCGGAATCGTCCAGCGCGATTTGGCGTAGCGAACCCTTTTTTCAACCAAGTAGTAGGTCAATACGGAGAGTGCAAAGCTGAGAACCACTGCTGCCCAGATACTTGAAGCGTCAGGATTTTTTCCTTTGAGGATGTGCAGAAAAGACAATAAAGGCCAGTGAAAGAGATAAAGCGGGTAGCTGATCAACCCGATCCAGATTGCGAGAGGGTTCGATAAAATCCATTTGTTAACGATGCTCTGCGAGTCGGCCGCGATAAGTAAAATCGTTCCTGCAACTGGAAAAATAGCTCGCCAACCCGGATAGGGATCGCCTTTATCAAGCCAAATCATGGCTAATGTGATGCATATTGCGCCTGAGATCGAATAGAAGTTCCCAAAGCGTATTTCCTGACCTTTCGAAAAATGCCTCCAGGCGAGCATCGCTCCGGCAATTAACTCCCAACCGCGATAAGGTGTCAGAAAAAAGTCCGACGCGCTGTCTTTTACGGACATGACCAGATTGGCGAAAAAGGATGTTAGGAGAAAGGCCACTAGAATCCAAGTGATTGGCCATTTTTTTCTCCAGAGCAAAATGAGTAATGGAGGGAAAAAAATATAAAATTGCTCTTCGACGGCAAGCGACCAGAGGTGCAGAAGAGGTTTGAAGTCGGCCGCCTTGTCAAAGTAGCCCGATTCATTGAGAAGAACGATATTTTGAATAAAAACACAACTGGCGGCAACATGCTTGCCAAGCTGCTCAAATTCATCGCTCAGAAGATAATAATATCCCATAGCGAGCGTTAAAAAAAGCGCGAGAACGAGTGCCGGAAAGAGCCTCCGTATGCGCCTTGCATAAAATTCCGAAAAACTAAATTTCTCTTGGGCAAGACTTTTGAAAAGGATCCCTGAAATCAGATACCCCGAAATGACAAAAAAGATATCCACCCCGGAAAAACCGCCGGGCAATGCAACCGGGAAGGCATGATAAGTCACGACCGCAAGCACCGCCACGGCACGCAGTCCATCGATATCAGGTCTGTAGGTTTCCTTCGACATGGTTTTGTTTTTCACTCCCGCACACGATAATCCCCGCGAGAGAAATATTTCTCCAGCCAGACATAGAGGCAGATAAACAGATAGCGGCTGCCCATTTCCTTGATCTTGAGTTTTGCCTCACCGGTGCGGCGGTTGCGCCAGGTGATGGGGATCACGGTGAAGGAAAATCCTCGCACGATGGCTTTGAGAGGGAGCTCGACTGTGATGTTGAAATGCGGGGAAAGAATCGGGCGTATGCCATCAATCACGGTTCTGCGGTAGGCCTTGAAGGCATTCGTCGTGTCGCTGAGGCCGTGGTTGAAGAGGATCCGCACGAACGCATTGGCCAAGCGGTTTACAAATAATTTGACCGATGGATAGTCGATGACCCCGCCGCCCTTCATAAAGCGGCTGCCGAAGACACAATCATAGCCCTCGTTCAACTTGTGCCAGTAGCGCACCACATCGCGGCAATCATCGGATTCATCGGCCATCATGATGACAAGCGCATCTCCCTTGGCGGCATCCAATCCGCAGGTGATAGCGCGCCCGAAGCCGTTCAGCTCTTTATTTTGCACCGGAGCCAACGCGGGAACCCGCTCGCGCACCTCCTGGAGAATGGCCCACGTGCGGTCCTTGCTGCCATCGTCCACCACCACGATTTCATGAGGAACGCCGTGTAGATTGAGCTCCAGGTGCAGGTGCTCGACCGTGCTGGCGATGCACCCTTCTTCGTCCCTAGCAGGTATGACGACGGAGAGCATCTGCAGTGGCTCTTTTTTTTGATTTGCTTGCAACGAGCGCTCCAATGTTTCACCACTCTTCATATTCAATATCCATGCACTTCCAATCCATCAATCCGCTTAAAATCTGAAGCATTTCGCGTAACCAACGGCTGACCATAAGCCAAAGCCGTTGCGGCGATCCAAAGATCATTCGCACCGATCAAGATCCCAGCGGCGCGTAGACGACGATAGATTATTCCAAAGCGCCAGCCCACTTCCGGAGTGTAAGAAAGAAAACGAAACGGCGATAAAAAAGCCTCCCACTTTTCGCGATCACCACCCAAGAATTCTCCGGCCGCCAACTCCCCTGCAATCGTGAATGTGATACAAAGCACCTCATCCCCGTTCGATTGCAAAAACACCCCAGCAGGACCGTGCTCTTTGCGGCGCATCTCCATCTCGAAATCAACGAGAAATGTGGAATCAAGAATCATGGAATCGATGGCGAAAGGTCTGCCGCATTGAGTTCATCGATGACTTGGCAATCCACCTCGGTTAGCTGAGCGCTCCGCCTCCGGGACATTTCCAAAAATTCACGGGCCGTCATTGCATCAGATCGCAGTGGCAATCGCCGAACCACCTCAGAAAACGACTCCCGAGGGAACCGCTTGGCACTCTTCAAACGCTCATACGCATCAATCTCCAATGTGATTGTCTTTGTAGCCATAATATCGCAATACACGATCACACACGAAAGTCAATATTGTGAACTCAGCCGAGCCTGCTTATCCAAAAATCCGGTAAATGGCCAAGCGGGCCAGCGAATCCACTCCAGCCCGCATGCGCTGGGCCAGCGAGCGCTGGGAAGCAGCAGAGCCTGGAGCATAGCGTTTTGCGATTTCCAGAAACTCCGCATACGAATCCCCTTGGAGCGTAAAGGATGCCGCGCCACGATGGATTCGAAATCCGCAAAGGGCCTCACGCAAGATCACGCAACCGCCATTTTGGATCAATTGGAACCACATCTCGACATCCACCCAATACCGCAGGGTTTCATCGTAACCTCCACGCGCAACGAGGCTTTCGCGCCGAGCCAAACCCGTCACTGGCTCCCCGAGGGGATTATAGGCACGCCGCACACAATCGATAATGATCTCATTTCCCGAATGGCACCCCTCGATCCAATGGCGCCGCTTGGGAAAAAGCCGGGCACTGCGCGCCGAATAAAGATTCGCTGCGGAGACACATAGATTCGCTGCGGGATTGCCCCGCAGTGCCTCCACCTGTTTCTTCAGACAATTTGTTTCCAAAAGGTCATCCTGACCCATCATTTTTACAAATTCCCCCTTCGCCGCCATCAAACACGCGTTCCAATTTCCCACCATGCCAAGGTTGGCCGTATTCCGGGCGATGTTCCATTCCACTTCCGGAAACTCCCGTGCCACAGACTCCACAAGCTCCAGCGACCCATCCTTTGATCCATCGTCCCGCACGACGATCTCCAGAGCGACATCCTCCTGCGAGGCCACGGACTCGAGACACTCCCGCAAATGGGCCGCCCCATTGTAAACGGGGATGCACACGGAAATCAATGGACCGCACGGCTTATCGATCAAGGCTGCCCCTCTTTCCATTTATAGATTCGAACGCCATCGATTTCCTCAAAAAGAGTATAGTTTGCGGCCACGAAATCTCGAATTTCCGGGATAACCTCATGTCTAAACTTTTCTGGGTCATTTAAAGCCGGGAATTGATTGCGGGCTGTTGCATCCACAAAAACTTCAGGTTTATTTTTTCGTAAATCTTCGAGATAAGTGCGACGAAAAAATGACTGCAAATTATTTGCATTGAATTGACCTGTAGATATATTGAGCCTTGTAGATTGATTTAACCTCGTTTCGCTATGGTAATCTGGATTGTATCCCCAAACGCATAAATAAGAGTCATTGCTGGAGACAGCTCTTAGAATGGCCTTTCCAACAGGAGAATATGTTCCAGAGTGAACTGGCATCCAATTTTTCGCTGTTCCAATCCAAGGATTTGTTTTTATGCTTCGATATGTTCCAATTGGAAAAACACAAAAAAGGATAACTAAAACGCACAAAATAGTTGATTTATATTTTATATTAATAAAGTAAGTATTATTATCCAATACGTGCATTATAACGGATAGCGAAATACCTAAATAAATGGGCACGAATAGCAAATAGTGCGCCCAGTCTCTACGGGGCGCAATGACCGTAAAAAAAGCTAAAACCACAAAAAGCAAGCATAGAGCGAATAGTAAGAAGCCATTTATTCTCCATTTTTTAAAAAAAATAACAGATAACATTAGGAGGCTGAATGTGAAAATCACACTCCACCCTAAGAAGATAATTTTAAAGTCAATACCTTTTTGAATTATCTGCCATGTAAACACAATTGGATTGAATCCTTGATGACCCGAGTCAACATAAGCTAGGGCATTTAAAAAATAGCTATTTAAAAAATAGTCAAATGAACCAGAACACCACATTAAACATGAAAACATTAAAGGGAAAATCAGACCTCCAAAAGTTGCAAAGAATGCCGACCAAATTTTTTCTTTAATTGTGAGTTGGTGATTTAAGAAAATTGCAAGTATTAATACTCCACCAGTAAAAAGAGCAAGATACACCCCTTGCAGTTTCGCGAGCGGCACAAGAGATATAAAAAATGCTCCAAAAAAACCATATACACTGCACTTAAATAATGCATTAGAACAACTAATATTAAAAATGAAGCTCGCGCACGCCAAACCAATGCAAAGATATAATATTGAGGGCACTTCGCTTGAGTATCCAGAAAAATCCCAAAAAGAAGTTAGCCCAAAAAATGCGCTAGGCATTAAAATTCCAGTTCTAGCATACTGAATGGCTGTAATTTTTTTACAAGCAAAGTAAGCTAACGCTAAGGCTGAACATGTCATAAACAAGGAAATAAGTCTAATAGATATAAATCCTGGAATAATTCCTAAAATTACAGAAACCAACATAGGATAGATGTTCATGGGACCACTGGAACCAGTTTCAACACTCCTAAAGAATATGGGATCTTTAATTAAAGTCCAAGCTGCACTTACAAATTGATCTTCATCGATCGAATAGCCTTTATACCAAAATAAACTGGGCCACCTTGCGGCAAAAACAAATGCAAATAACGTAAAAATAAAAAAATATTCACTTTTTAATAAAGTAACTATATGTTTGAAACTTGTTTTAGTGTTAAGTGTCGGAATGACACATAAAAAAGCCAGGAGTGACAGCAATCCAAAACTGATTGCCATATAAAGCATCCTGTTATCTGACCAATATAGCAATGAATCAAGCATCATTTCTGCATTACCCACACAAAATATTCCATTGTTCGAGAGGATTTTTGAACCTCATGCAATTTCATGGCATCGAATAAAAACCACCGGCATTTTAGCCCTTGATTAAATTTAACTGCTATTCGCGTGCCAAGGATTTTGGCGATCATTCGACTGGAGTTGGAAATTAATGGATGCACTGGGTTCTGACCAAAACACTCGACAATCTTAAAGCGATTTCCAATCAGTCGCTTAAAATCAAACTCATTATATTCCCTGACATGAAAATGGTTCCACGGTGTGTCTTCCAAACCTGTGCCAGGATTCGTAACATCTCTGTTTGGAGTAGAGCAAATGAGCAAGCCATCCGGACGCAGCACCCTCCAGACCTCATCAAGAAAACTTTTGTCTTCCTTCACATGCTCTATAGTCTCTAGACACACAAACACATCTACCAGCGCGTCTCCCATCGGGATTTCTCTTCCATTTCCTAAAGAGAATTCCAATCCAGGCTCAACATACTTTGAACGCGCGCTTTCCACTGCCCCTGCATCCACATCGATGCCAATAACACGACTCGCGCCTGCTTTTGCAAAAATTTGCGATGACTCACCTGAACCGCATGCACAATCCACCACAACTTTTCCAGCCAAATAATTAGATGCAAAATTATACCTTGCATGATGTTCCTTAATAGTCCAAGGCGGCAGCCATGAGTCTTTGGAATATCTCTCTGCGGCTATGCTTTCGTTTTTATTCATTTTTCTCCCCCAACTTTCTTTGCCACAATAAAAAGCGGCCTCTTTTTCTGCTCCACAAACATCCTGCCGATATACTCGCCGATCATTCCCAGCACGAAAAACTGCAAACTGGCTACGAGCAGGATCACAGCCATGAGGCTGGTCCAACCAGCTACGGCGGTTTTGCCTTGGTAGTGACCTACCACCGAATAAATTATGCCGACCGCACACAGCCCGGCGAAAACAAAACCCAAAATCGATGCAAATCGTAGCGGCTTGATCGAAAAGCTTGTTATCCCATCCACCGCGATCTTGAAGAGCTTCGCCAGCGTGTATCCCGACTCCCCCACAAACCGTGCATCCCGGTGGTATTGCACCGCCACTTGACGGAACCCAAGCCAACTGATCATTCCCCTCAAAAACCGGTGGTGTTCCGGCATTTCATTCACCAGATCCACCACCCGGCGGCTGATGAGTCGGAAATCTCCCGTATCCGGCGGAATCTCACAACCCGCCAAGGAGCTCAATAGGCGATAATAAGATTTGTAGCACCATTTTTTCCAAAGCGGCACTCCCTTGCGGCTGAGGCGCTGGCCATAGACATTATCCGCGCCCTCATCCATCAATCGCATCATCTCAGGCAACAACTCCGGAGGGTCCTGCAAATCTGAGTCAATAATGAGCACCCGCTCACCCCGCACATGGGCCAAGCCCGCCGTGACAGCAAGCTGATGACCATGGTTTCGTGAGAGCTGAAGCCCGACAATGCGCGAATCTTTTTCCGCCAAACGACAAATCGCATCCCATGTCCGATCCGGGGAGCCATCCTCCACCAGCACGATTTCATACGAGCTGCCCAACCCCTCGCAGACCACAGTCAAGCGCCGGTGCAATTCGTCCAGCCCCTGCTCATCGCGGTAGCAGGGCACAAGCACGGAAAGATAGGGATTTAAAATATTCACAACTTTAATTTTTTAAATGAATTGCCAGTCGACACTTTGACTCAGATTCAGGCACAGACTCGCTACCAGTGCACATCGCATCCATACTGTACGAATGGCCCATCCGGGGACAGAACTCGCAACCTACGGTGCAAAGCCTCTGCAGCAATAAGGCGATCGAATGGATCTTTATGCAACTTGGGAAGATTCCCGGAAAGATACAGAACCTCCCTTTGGAGGGGAAGCACCGTAATATCTTGGAGACGAATTTGCTCTTCAATCCAAATTTCCGGCGTCGATGGCAACGGCAGTTTTCCCGTATGGTGCTTGAGTGTGATTTCCCAAACCGAGGCTAGGCTCAAGGCCCGCTCCTTTGCAGGATCGTCAAGAGCCTTGGCGGCCCTTGCACCCAGATGTTCCGGGGCGCTCGCCAACCAGATGAAAGCACAAGTATCCAGAAGCAAGGTCATGCCAGTCCCCACTCCTTCAGTTCCTCGGTTCCCAGAGGGGCAAACGCGTCTGGCGGAATCTTAAATCGGGGTGAAGTTGGCTCCCCAACTTTCGGGCGCTTAGGTTTCACGGAACTACTTGGGACAATCCGAGCAATAGGTTGCTTGCCCCGACAAACAACCACTTCTTCTCCCAATTCCACATGCTGCAGAATCCGCGAAAGATGCGTCTTGGCTTGATAAATTGTAACCATCATAAATCGAATATTGACCAATACTTGATCAAGTCAATGTTTTTATTGCGTTAATTTGGGGATTTACCCGTCACCCTGCACTCCTTCTTCCCATGATTTTGCTGTTAATGGTTCTGCCCATTCCTCATTAACCTCCAAATTCCCGCCTCCAGCCCAATCTCCGGCTCCCACCCCAACTCGTCCCTCGCCTTACCGTTCGCCAACACCACCCTTGGCAACAAGCCAAGCGCCGCCTTTCCAAAGTCCGATTGCTCCAGGCGAACCTCACGCTCAGTCGCCCTGCCGATCAATTCCAAAACCTCTGCCACAGAATGCCCACTTCCTGCCGCGATATTAAAAACCCTGTAGTTCGCCTCATTGCCTTGGATGCTCAAACTTTTCCCAAAAGCCCTTGCCACATCGTCCACATGCACATAATCCCGGATCGTCTCCAGGGCACCGAAAACTTTCACCGCCTGACCCGCAAGCACCCGCGCCATGGCCACGCCAATCAAGCCCTGCCTACGCTCTGCCGCCAGCAGAGCCCCATAGGCATTGCTGATGCGCAGCACCGTGGCCCGCAACCACCCCTGCTCGCACGCCGTGCGCAAGTAGTTTTCCACAGCCAACTTTTGAATGCCATAGGGATTCAACGGTTGACAATGATCTGTCTCACGAAAAGCGACGCCATCCGCCGGTTCCCGCCCGTACACGGCCCCCCCACTACTCGCAAAAACAAAATGGCAAGCACTGTCACTCCGACGCCTCCGCAAAGCCTCAAGCAAATTCAATGCGGGTGAAATATTTGCCACCAAATCGCTCGGCCAGTGCCGATCCGAGATCGCCGGCGAATTCGACTGCGCGAAATGCACCACCGCATCCAACCCCTCGACAAACTCCGCACAATCCGCCTCGTTCATCAAATCCCCCGACATCCAGTCCACCCCCAGATGCTCAGAATGCCCTGCCACATGCCTCGCCAAGCACCGCACTTGCACATCGGGATGGTCTTTTGTCCACAACTTCAAAAACCGCCCGCCAATCAGCCCGCTTGCACCGGTAATACCAATATTTTTCATTTTAAAATTTAGTTTGACGCTACCTGTTACTTTTTGGCCAGCGTCCCCATGATTTTGGTATCTTCTCGGACTTTGAGAATTCCACGCACCATCATATATCCAAACCGGACGCCAAAACGATGTTTTTCTCCTTGATTGCCAATTTCTCAAGATCCGATGTAAATCCAGATTTGCTGAAAAGAATGAAGCGACAATCCTCCGCCAAGGGAAGGTTGTGGAAAATGACTTTCTCTTTAAGTTCCTGGAAAATGGAAATTCCCATTTTGTTTTCCGACCACTTGCACTCACCAACGACAACGAGTTCAAATTTCGCATTTACTGCGGCCACATCGATTTCGTACGCACTCGACCACTGCCGCCCCACGCTGGCGGCGTGAAATTCAAGAGCTCTTTCCCGAATCCACTGCCTGCACACCTCCTCGTAGCACTCCGCTATCAGCTTGCTGATAAGCGGTTCGATTCTCGAATACGCAGGCTCCATTTCAGCAAATTCAAAGAAACTCATGTAGGGATAGATAGCTCCAAACCACATGCGGAAAAAAGGATCGGAGACAACATAAATTCCCTTCTTCGATTTCGCGGGATTCCGCTCCAACACCGGTGTCTCCCTTCGAACGAGGTGCAGGTCTTTTAATAAATCCAGATACCGCGTGAGTTTGTTGGCCGGCTGGCCAATCCGACCGGCAATCTCTGAAATCCGGTTGGCTCCCGAACCTATCGCATTCAGGATACTCCAGCACTGGTTCGGCGTTTGGATCTCCTCTTGGAGCAGTTGCCTGGCTTCATTGTGCAGGATGCCATCCGGGTGCAATACTAATGCCAGCAAAGCCTCTTTGAAGGTTCGATAAGGTGATGCCAGATGAAGATAGCGGGGCACACCGCCGGTCAAAGCGAAAAACTCAAGGCGCTCGTTGCAAGTTTTATCCGGCAAGAATTTCGAAATGTGGCTGAACCCGATCGGACGCAATAAAATCTGTGCGCTTGCCCTTCCATAAAGCGGTGCCGATGCCGCCAGAGTCTCCTTATACATCATCGAGGTCACCGAGCCGCAAAGGATCAGCACTATGTTGGATGTGCACCAGTGCTCATCCCACCATTTTTGCATGAAAGACGAAAACGCCGGCTGAACCTGACACAAATACTGATACTCATCAAAAATCAAGACAAAGCGTTTATCTCCTGAACGGAATCGATCAAACGCTGCAAAAAGATCATACCATGAGGCATATTCCGCAGCATCAAGAACTGGTTCCTTTAAAGCCAGCGCCATAGCCGTAGCAAGCGAGCGGCGGAGGTCGGATTCGCCCGCCCGATCCGCCATAAAGTAGCAGTGCGGTTTATCTGCCGCAAAGTGTCGCAGCAAAAATGTCTTGCCCAAGCGACGACGCCCATAAAGAACAACTAGACTGCCAGAATTGCCGACAAACTGGCTCTCCAGTTGGGCAAGCTCTGACTCCCGATTGATAAATTTATTCATATGCAG
>Ga0214921_10002951_pt1 | contig 26875 bp, 19 predicted proteins | sample LL1505_MetaG_FD_177992 | JGI IMG/M metagenome (GOLD analysis project Ga0214921, IMG submission 177992) | Freshwater microbial communities from Lake Lanier, Atlanta, Georgia, United States - LL-1505 | ecosystem: Environmental > Aquatic > Freshwater > Lake | place: USA: Georgia | collected... | reverse complement strand
CCGACACCCGGATCGTGGGTTTCTCGCGGACGCCCCACGCCGACGCCGAATGGCGGGCCAGCCTCCACGACTCCACCGCCAAGCACGCCGGCGAGCGGGCCTTCGACGAGGCGGCCTGGGCGGAGTTCGCCGCGACGATCTTCTATCAGCCGGGCGACATCGGCCGGCCCGAGGACTTCGCCGGCCTGGCCGCGCGGCTGGCCACGCTGGAGGGAGCCGCCCCCGCGACCCGCGTCTACTACCTCGCCACGGCCCCGCAGTTCTATGAGCCCGTCGTGGCCGCCCTCGGCGCGCAGGGCATGGCCGAGGAGACGGCCGCCCCGCGACGGATCGTGGTGGAGAAGCCCTTCGGCACCGATCTGACCACGGCCCAGACGCTCAACGAGCGGCTCCATGCCGTGTTTCGCGAGAGCCAGGTGTTCCGCATCGACCACTACCTCGGCAAGGAGTCGGTCCAGAACATCCTGGCGCTCCGGTTCGCCAACACGATCTTCGAGCCGATCTGGAACCGCCGGTACATCGACCACGTGCAGATCACGGTGGCCGAGGAGGTCAGCGTGGGCCGGCGCGGAGGCTACTACGACACGGCCGGTGTCCTCCGCGACATGTTCCAGAACCACCTGCTGCAGCTGCTGATGGTGATCGCCATGGAGGCGCCGGCCCGGTTCAACGCCACGGCCGTGCGGAACGAGAAGGTGAAGGTGCTCGAGGCGGTCCGGCCGCTCGATCTGGGCGAGGTGGCCGCCGCCGGCGTCCGCGGGCAGTATCGCGGCTACCTGGCCGAGCCGGGGGTGCCGCCGACGAGCCGGACGGCGACCTTCGGTGCCGTCCGCCTCGAGATCGACAACTGGCGGTGGCAGGGCGTGCCCTTCTACCTGCGCAGCGGCAAGGCGATGAGCTGCCGCACGACGCAGATCGTGATCGACTTCCGGCAGCCGCCGCTGGAACTCTTCAAGGGGGGCCGCTCCTCGTTCCACCGCGAGGCCAACCGGCTCGTGATCCAGATCCAGCCGGCCGAGGGCATCCAACTCCACTTCCACACCAAGGTGCCGGGCGGCGGGATGAGGCTCCGCTACACCGACCTCGAGTTCAGCTACTCCCGGGAGTTCGCCGACCGCCTGCCCGAGGCCTACGAGCCGCTCCTGCTCGACGTGATGCACGGTGACGCGAGCCTGTTCGCGCGGGCCGACGAGGTGGAGAAGTCGTGGGAGATCATCGACCCCTTCGTGCGGGCCTGGGGCTCGGTCGACATGCCGCCGGTTCCCGTCTACGAACCGGGCGACTGGGGGCCGATGGAAAGCGTGGAATGGATGGCAGCCCAGGGGCGGACCTGGTTCGACCAGTGCCCCGTGCTCACGTAGCCGGCTCCGGCCGGGCCGCGATCCCGGGTACCATGGGGGCTGCCATGACACCCCCCACCGCCCTGCAGCGCCGACCGCTCGCGATCGGCGGGGTGCCGCTCGCGTCGCCGCTCGTGCAGGCGGCGCTGTCGGGCTACAGCGACCGGGCGATGCGGGTGCTCGCCCGGCGACACGGCGCGGCCTACGCACTCGGCGAGGTGCTGCTCGATCAGTTCGTGGCGACGGCCAAGCGGGGCCACAAGACGCCCGCCCGACTCGCGCTCGCCGCGGAAGAGCACCCCGTCGGCGGTCAGTTGATGGGGGCGAACCCCGACGATTTCGCCCCGGCGGCCCGCCGGCTCGTGGCAGAGGGATACGACGTGATCGACATCAACTTCGGCTGCCCGGTGAAGAAGGTGTTGGGCCGCTGCCGGGGCGGCTTCCTGCTCTCGCAGCCCGCGACGGCACTCGAGATCGTGGGGCGGGTGCGGGATGCGGTGCCGCCCGGAATCCCGGTGACGCTCAAGATGCGACGCGGCCTCGACGACTCGCCCGAGAGCCGGGACAACTTCTGGACGATCTTCGACGGCGCCTTCGCCCGCGGCGCCGCGGCGATCACCGTGCACGGCCGCTCGGTCGAACAGCGGTACGTCGGCCCGAGCGACTGGGGCTTCCTCCGGCAGGTCAAGCAGCACGCGGGCGACCGGACCGTGATCGGCTCCGGGGACCTGTTCTCGGCCGAGGCCTGCGTGGCGATGCTCGCCGAGACCGGCGTCGACGGCGTGAGCGTGGCCCGCGGGGCGATCGGCAATCCCTGGATCTTCACCCAGGCGCTCGCGCTCCTGGACGGCCTCCCGCCGCCGCCCCTACCGACGGTCCACGAGCAGCGGGACGTGCTCCGGGAGCACTGGGCCCTGGCGGAGCAGCTCTACGGCGAACAGGTCGCCGGCCGGTCGATGCGGAAGTTCGCGATCAAATATGCCCGGCTGCATCCCGAGCATCGCGCCGTCCGCGACGCCTTCGTGGCCGTGAAGGCGGCGGCGGACTGGCAGGCCGTGCTCGACCGCCACTACGCCATCGACGCACCGGGCCGTGATCCGTCCAGCGACGTCGACGAGACGACCCAGTGCGGGTAGTTCCACGGCTACAGGGGCATCCATCTTTACGGCTGCAGGGGCATCCCTGCCCCCTGCAGCCTTGCCGGGCCTCCGCCCGGCGGCCGCACCTCCGGGCGGCCGTGGTCGTGCGCGTTGGAGCGCGCGGCGTTCGCTCAGACGAATCCGACGATCGCATCCACGACCGTTGGCCGCGAGGGGTTGCCGGTTCCCCGGAGCCGGCGTTGATGGCAAGCGCAGGCAGGATGCCGAAGCGCAGCCAGCATCGAGCGAGCGAAAGCCAGGATGGCTGAAGCGAGCGTCCGGGCGACGGGGACCGGCTACCCCGAGCCCGCACTACCCGAGACCTGCAGCCGGCCTCGCCGCCAGCGCCGCCTCGATCTCCGCCCCCACGCTTGCGTCCGGCTCGATCGCGAGCCGCGCCTCGAGCGCCGCGCGGGCCTCGGCTGGCATCACGCCCGCGATGATCCAGCGGCCGAGAGCCCAGGCCGCCGCGCTGCGGACCACGGCGGCGTCGTCGGCCAAGGCCGCCGCCAGCGACGTGAAGGCGGGCGGGTGGGGCCGATTACCGAGCGCGAGCGCGGCCGAGCGCAGCAGCCCCCGCCGCTTGGCCCGCAGGATCGGCGAGCCGCGAAACCGGTCGCGGAATCCCCGTTCGTCGAGCGCCAGCAGGTCGGCGAGCGGAAGCGACGCCTGGCCGCCCCGGGGCTGAAAGGCCGGCTCGGCCGACCCCGGTGCGTGGCGGTTCCAGGGACACACCTCCTGGCAGACGTCGCAGCCGAAGATCCAGTCGTCGAGCTCGGCCCGTCGCGGCTCCGGCACGGCACCGTGGTCTTCGATCGTGAGCGCGGAGATGCACCGCGACGCATCGAGCACCCGCGGGGCGGGGAAGGCGGCCGTGGGGCAGGCGTCGAGACAGGCGGTGCAGGTGCCGCAGTGATCGACCTGGAGCGGCTGATCGGCAGGGAGCACGACGTCGGTCACGACCGCCGCCAACAGGAAGTAGCTGCCCGCGCGCGGGTCGATCAGCATCGTGTTCTTGCCGACCCAGCCCAGGCCTGCCAGCCAGGCGAAATCCCGTTCGGCGAGCGGTGCGGAGTCGACGACGCCCCGGACGCGTCCGCCGGGCACCCGCGCCTCGAGCCACGCCGCCAGCGTGTTGAGCCGCGACCGCAGCAGGTCGTGGTAGTCGTCGCCCCGGGCGTAGCGGGCCACCCGGCCGTGGCCCGCCGCCAAGGGTTCACTCCCCGGCCCCGCGCCGCGGCCGTGGTCGATGGCCAGCATCACGACCGTCCTGGCCCCGGGCAGGATCGCCTCGAGCGACTGCCGCAACGGTTCGTGCCGGGCGAGCCATGGCTCCATGACCCCGGCAAGACCGGCGGTCAGCCAGCCGCGAAACGCCTCGTGGTGGGGCGGCGGGACCGCGGCGACGATGCCCACCCGACCGAATCCCAGCCGCGCGGCCTCGGCTCGCAGCGCGGCGACGATGGCCGACCCGTGCGACTCGTGATCGGCGGAGGGCTCGAACGTCATGGATGCGGCAGCCTGGAGAACCTGGGCGGGGCGGTGGTTCCGTCACTCGCAACTGGTCTGGACCCAACGGGGGGACTCGCTATTGTCCCAGCCCCATTCTCCGGATCGGCGGAGTCTCGCCAAACATTCCCCCCGCGGAGCCCGCGCCGTGCACCTGAACCGCCGCCACCACGAGCCGCTCCGCCCGCGCCTGCTCCGGCTCGCCTCCACGTTCCCGCTCCTGGCCCTGGCCGCCGCGGCCGGCTGCCAGACCCCCAACGCCGCGACGACGGTCGCCCCGCCCGCCACCGGAATGATCGGTCAGCCCGCGGCCTACGGCGGCTGGGCCACGCCTCCGCAGGGAGCCGCGTATCCCCCCACGATTTCCGCCCCGCCGATGCCCGGCCCGGCCGCAACGGCCGCGACGGCACCGCCGATGCCCGGCCCGGCGACGCAGTGGCAAAGCGCGTCGCCCACCGCGCCGGCGGCCCCGAACTCGTGGTCATGGGCCCAGCCGTCGACCACTCCGCCCCCGTCGCTCCAGCAGTATGGCCAGCAGCTGCAGAATCCGGCGGCCCAGACGCAAGCGGGCCTCACGAACCAGGCGCAGCAATACGCCAACCAGATGCAGGCCCAGCCGCAGCAAATGGCGAATCAGGCGCAGCAGGCCATGGCCAACCAGCAGCAGCAGTGGAACCAGCAGCTGCAAAACACCACCAATCAGTACCAGCAGGGCTTCAACAACCAGGTGCAGGCGGCCCAGCAGCAGGCCAATAACCAGCTCCAGGCCGCCCAGCAGCAGGTCACGGCCCAGATGCCGACCTACCAGGCCCCCCCGCCGGCCAACTCCTGGAACCCGTTCGCGACGAGCGCCTCCTCCATGCCGCCCGCCCGGGCCACGCCCACGACGGCGATCCCCCGGTACTAGTTTCACGGCTTTGCGGCCATCCATGGCCCGCGAAGCCTTGGCTCGGCGGAGGGGCAGCCAGGGTGCCCCTCGCCTCGCGGGCTGCTCGCACCTCCGGGCTCGCAGGGCCGCCGCAGAGCGGCGGCTGGCACCGGGCTTCGCCCGGACCACAAGCCAACGCCGGGGCGGCGCGAAAGGAGGGCGGCAGTGCTGTTACGCGTTCGGGCGCGCGGCGTTCGGGCAGACGAATCCGTCGAATCGCATCGTCAACCGTCGGGCTGCGAGGGGTTGCCGATTCCCCGGAGCCGGCGTTGCTGGCAAGCGCAGGCAGGATGCCGAAAGCGCGGCCAGCATCGAGCGAGCGAAAGGGGGGATGCCTGAAGCGAGCGTCCGGGCGACGGGGATCGGCAGCCCCGAGCCTGCGTCACCCAGGACGTCGGGCGGTGTAGGATGGAGGGCGGGCATTTCGCGGAGGTTTGACCGATGTTCGACTGGCTCGGAGGCGTCTCGCCCGGCACTCGGCCGGCGATCACGTCTGCCACGAAACGGATCGTGCGTCAGATCGAATCGCTCGCCGCCCCGATGGAGGCCCTCGACGACGCCGCGCTCCGCAAGCTTGGGCGGTCGCTCTCCTACCGGGCGAAGGCAGGCGAGCCGGTCGACTCCCTGATCGTCGAGAGTTTCGCCGCCACCCGGGAAGCGGGCCGCCGCCGCCTCGGGATGCGACACTACGACGTGCAGCTGGTGGCCGGGGCGGCGCTCGTCAAGGGGGCGATCCTCGAGATGCAGACCGGCGAGGGCAAGACCCTCGTCGCCACGCTGCCGCTCGTGCTCTACGCGCTGGCCGGCAAGGGGGCCCAGCTCGCGACGGTCAACGACTATCTGGCCCGCCGCGATGCGGAGTGGATGGGGCCGATCTACGAGGCGCTCGGGCTCAAGGTCGGCATCGTCGAGTCGCAGATGGATTTCGACGAGCGCCGGAAGGCCTACGCCTGCGACGTCACCTACGGAACCGCCAAGGAGTTCGGGTTCGACTTCCTCAAGGACCGGCTGATGAACCGCGACATCGTCGAGGGTCGCGGCGACCTCGGGGCGGTGCTCACCGGGGCCACCGCCGGGGCGACGGCGAAGCTGCTGCAGCGGCCGTTTTGGTTCGCGCTGGTCGATGAGGCCGACAACGTGCTGATCGACGAGGCCCGCACGCCGTTGATCATCGCGTCGCCCCCGGGCGAGGCCCAGGCCGTCGAACAGGCCCTGTTCCGGTTCGCCGCCCAGGCCGCGGCGGAGCTCGAGACAGGGACGGATTTCGAGGAGGATGTCCGCAAGCACACCTGCGAGCTGCTCGGCCGGGGCCGGAGCCGCGTGCGGGCGCTCGACCGGCCGGCGGAACTCGACGCCACGAGCCTGCTGGCGATCTACGACGCCGTCGAGCGGGCCTGCAAGGCGCGGCAGTTCTACATCCGCGACCGGCAGTACGTGGTGCGCGAAGGCAAGATCGTGATCATCGACGAGTTTACGGGCCGGGCGGCCGAGGGCCGCACCTGGCGGGACGGCCTCCACCAGGCGGTCGAGGCCAAGGAGGAGCTCGAGGCGACGGTGCCCTCGGGACACGCCGCGAGAATCACGATCCAGGACCTGTTCGCCCGCTGGCCCCATCTGGCCGGGATGACCGGCACGATCGCGACCAGCAAGGGGGAGATCGCCCGCACCTACGACGTGGGCGTCGACGTCGTGCCGACCAACAAGCCGGCGATCCGCAAGCGGCTGCCGCCGGTGGTCGCCGCCGACTACGCCACGAAGCTCGAACGGATCGTCGCCGAGATCACCGAAATGCACGCCGTCGGCCGCCCCGTGCTGATCGGGACGCGGTCGATCGACAAGTCGGAGGATCTGTCGCGGCTCCTGGAGGCCGGCGGTCTGCCCCACACCGTGCTCAACGCGCGGCACATCGCCCAGGAGGCCGAGATCGTGTCCGGGGCGGGCGGGCTCGGGCAGATCACCGTCTCGACGAACATGGCCGGCCGCGGGACCGACATCAAGCTCGGCCCGGGCGTGGCGGAGCTCGGCGGGCTGCACGTGATCTGCACGGAACTGCACGACTCGGCGCGGATCGACCGCCAGCTGGTCGGCCGCTGCGGCCGTCAGGGCGACCCGGGAACGTGGCGGCAATACGTCGCCCTCGACGACGAGATCCTGATCGCGGCCTACGGCCCCAAACGGGCCAAGCGGATCGCGGCCTCGCTCAGCGGCCGGCTGGGCGGCAATCCCGAGCGGCTGCTCGCCGGCTTCAAGCGGGCGCAGGAGCGGGTCGAGGCCAGGCACCGGCGTCAGCGGCGGGTGCTCGAATACGTGGAGCGACAGCGGGCCGAGGCCCACATCCAGATGAGCCAGGATCCATATCTCGACGCGGCGAGCTGATTTCACGGCTGCAGGGGCATCCATGCCCCCTGCAGCCTTGGCGAGGCGGAGGGGCAGCCAAGGTGCCCCTCGCCTCGCGGCTGCTCGCACCTCCGGGCTCGCAGGGCCGCCGCGGAGCGGCGGCTCACGGCCCGTGCCTGCCGGCACGGCGGCCGTGTTCGTGCGCGGTGTGGCGCGCGACGTTCGTTCGGACGAATCGATGTGTCACCTGGTCAACCGATGGACTGCGAGGGATTGCCGGTGCCCCGGAGCCGGCGTTGCTGGCCGAGCGCAGGCAGGATGCCGAAGCGAGGGCAGCATCGAGCGAGCGGAGGCCTGGAGGGCCGAAGCGAGCGTCCGGGCGACGGGGTCCGGCAAGCCCGAGCGAGTACGCGCGAGGCCACCCGAGCCTGCGGGAAATGGGCGATTCTTCTGCTGTTGACGCTTGGCGGCGGGTTTGTGAGCCTTTTGGCGAGGAGATTCGCCATGCCCGGCCCACGGCTTCGTGTCATCTGGTTGATCGTTTGGGCGATCGCCGTCGGTGGCTCGGCGCGGGCCGACGACGAGGCCACGCCCGGGGATCCGCCGCCGGCGACCACTCCCGATGGCGGTGCCGAGCCCGAGCCGACGGAACCCGCACCGGCCACGCCGCCACCTGTGCCGGCAACCACACCCCAGCCCCCACCGCGGGAACCGGCAGCCGATGGCACCACGTCGGTCGTGGTTCCATCGGAGAGGCCGGTCGCACCGGCGGCACCTCAGCCGGGATCACCGCCGAACCTCGGGCTCGCCACCCCGCCGGCTCCCCCTGCCCTGTCGATGCAGCCGCCCGTCGCCAGCCCGCCGCCAACGAGCCAGCCGCCGCCCCAGAGCGAGTCCGCCTCGCTGCTCGCGCGGATGCTCGAACCGATCGCGGCCCAGCCCGGCAGAGCCCTGACGCCGGCGGACGCGACGTTGTATGCGCGACCGATGCAACTCCTCGAACCGCTGATCCGCAGCGGCGACCGCGCGCGGCGGCTGTGGATCGTGCAGGCCTACTGGAAGGTGGCTACCGGCTTCGCTTCCGTGCGGTGCGGCACGGAGGCTCTCGAACGGCTCGAACTCGTGGCGCCCGGGGCCGACCCGCACGACCGGGCCACGCTCGACGTCGCGGCCGCGGCGGCCCGTGCCGACGTCGCCGACGCTCGGGCAAGGCTCAACACGGCCCAGCAGGAACTCGTCGACCTGGCCCGTCTGCCCGTCGGCGAGCCGCTGCCTTGGCCGGTCGACCGCCCTCTGGCCGATCCCTACCAGACCCACTTCGAGGCGATCTTCGCCAACCGGATCGCCACGGGGCGGGTCCGGGCGATCGTGCGCAGCCTGCCGGCCAGGCACGAGGCGCTCGCGGCCCGGGCCGCGGCGGTGCTGGCCGCCGAAAAGGCCATGGCCATGGCGGAGGCCGACCACGCCAAGGGGAAGCGGCCGATCGAGGCGGTGATCGCGGCGCACGCTGCGCTCGTCGGCCAGCAGGAAGACTTCCTCGAGGCCGTCCGAACCTACAACCTCGAGATCGCGGAATACGCGATGGCCGTGGCGGAACTCTCGCTCCCCGACGACCAGTTCGTGGCGATGCTGATCGGCACGCCCATCCAATGGCGGCCACCGACCGAGCCGACGGGTGCGGCCTCGCTGCCACCCGCCGCGGGCGCGCCGGCGGTGACGACCATCCCGCCGGGCGCGGTGCCGCCCGCCAGCCGGGTGGAATGACCCGCGAACGCGGCTGGTATCATCGTCGTCATGGTCGCGTCCGCTCCCGTCACGCCTGCCGCCACGGCTCCGCTCGTGATCGGCCCGGTCGTCGTCGATCCGCCGGTGCTCCAGGCACCGATGGCCGGCTACACCAACTTCGCCTATCGGCAGGTGGTGCGGGAGTTCGGCGGGGCGGGCCTGCTGGCGACCGAGATGATCGCCGCCCGCAGCGCGATCTGGCTCGAGACCGCCCGCGGCGAGCACCCCGACCGGCTCTGGGGCGTCCGCGACGAACCGCGGCCGCTGGCCGTGCAGATGTGGGACAACGACCCCGACAATCTGGCCGCCGTCGGCCGCCGCCTGGCCCGCGACTTCCGGGTGAGCGTGGTCGACCTCAACTTTGGCTGCCCCGTCCGGCAGGTGACCGAAAAGGCCCACAGCGGCTCCTGGCTGCTCCGCGATCCCGATCGCGTGGGCACGATCGTGCGCCGCGTCGTCGAGGCCTGTGACGGCGTGCCGGTCACGGCCAAGATCCGGCTCGGCTGCAGCGACACCTGCCGGACCGCGATCGAGGTCGCCCAGCAGGTCGAGGAGGCCGGCGCCGCCTGCCTCACGGTCCACGGCCGCGTGGCCGCCCAGTTCTTCACGGGCGCGGCCGACTGGGAGGCGATCGCCGCGGTCAAGCGGAGCGTGTCGCGACTGCCGGTCGTGGGCAACGGCGACATCGACTCGGCCGAGACGGCCGTCCGCCGACTGCGGGAGAGCGGCGTCGACGGCGTGATGATCGCCCGCGAGGCGCTCGCCCGGCCCTGGATCTTCGCCCAGGTGGCCGCCCTGCTCCGCGGCGAGACGCCGCCGCCAGACCCGACGCTCGCCGAGCAACGCGAACTCGTGCTCCACCACTACGACCTGGTCTGCCGGCGGTTCGGCGTGGAGCGGGGCACGCTCTTGATGCGGAAGTTCGCCTGTGCCTACGCCCAGGGGCTGCCCGGAGCCCGTGAGTTCCGCGGCCGCGTCTCCCGGGTCGTGGCCCGGGACGAGTTTTTGGAGGTGGTCCGCGACCACTTCCCGCGCTAGCGCTGACTACACAGCTTCGCGGCCATCCATGGCCCGCGAAGCCTTGGCGGCACTCCGGCCTTCGGCCGCTGCCGCCGGCCGCACCTCCGGGCGGCCGTGTTCGTGCGCGTTGTGGCGATCGACGGTCCCGTCGGCGCATCCATGGGCTGCGAGGGGTTGCCGATGCCCCGGAGCCGGCGTTGCTGGCAAGCGCAGGCAGGATGCCGAAGCGTAGCCAGCATCGAGCGAGCGAAAGCCAGGATGGCTGAAGCGAGCGTCCGGGCGACGGGGATCGGCAGCCCCGAGCCCGTGCGCGCCGGCCGCAACGAACGTCCGGCGACAGTCACGCGGGCGACCCCGAGCGTGCGCAGGAGGACCCCCGCGATCAGCTGACGCCCGGCCAGCGGGCCTGCACGTCGTGGCCCGCGTAGACCGCGCCGTCGCCCAGTGACTCCTGGATTCGCAGCAACTGGTTGTACTTCGCGATCCGGTCGCTCCGCGACGCGCTGCCCGTCTTGATCTGGCCCGTCGAGAGGCCCACGGCCAGGTCGGCGATCGTGGCATCCTCGGTCTCGCCGCTGCGATGGCTGGCGATCGAGGTGTAGCCCGACCGATGGGCGAGCTGGACGGCGGCCATCGTCTCGGTGAGCGTGCCGATCTGGTTGACCTTCACGAGGATCGAGTTGGCCACGCCCTCGGCGATGCCCCGGCCGAGCCGCTCGGAGCTGGTCACGAACAGGTCGTCGCCCACGAGCTGCACCCGCTCGCCGAGCCGCTCCGTGATCAGCTTCCAGCCGGCCCAGTCGTCCTCGGCGCAGCCGTCCTCGATCGACACGATCGGATATTTGCCCGCCAGGTCGGCCAGGAAGCCCACCATGCCGGCGGAGTCGAGCGATTTGCCCTCGATCGCGTAGTGTCCGGTCTTGGCGTCGTAAAACTCCGTGGCGGCCACGTCGAGCGCCACGGCGATCTCCTCGCCCGGCTTGTAACCCGCGTTGCCGATCGCCGCCAGGATCACCTCCAGCGCCTCGGCGCAGCTGCCGATGTGGGGCGCGAAGCCCCCTTCGTCGCCCACGCTCGTGGCGAGCTTCTTGTCCTTGAGCACTTTCTTGAGGGCGTGGAAGGTCTCCACGCCGGCCCGCAGCGCGACGTCGAACGAGTCGAAACCGAGCGGCAGGATCATGAACTCCTGCACGTCGAGCGGATTGTCGGCGTGGGCGCCGCCATTGATGATGTTCATCATCGGCGCGGGGAGGAGCCGGGCGGCGGCCCCGCCCAAATAGCGGTAGAGCGGCAGGCCGCAGTGCTCGGCCGCGGCGTGGGCCACGGCCATCGACACGCCGAGGATCGCGTTGGCGCCGAGCTCCTTCTTGTTGGGCGTGCCGTCGAGCTCGACCATCAACTCGTCCACGGTCGTCTGGTCGAGGGCGTCGCAGCCCTCGAGTTCCTCGGCGATCCGGGTGTTGATGTTCTCGACCGCGGCCATCACGCCCTTGCCGAGGTAAACCCCCTTGTCGCCGTCCCGCTTCTCCCAGGCCTCGTGGGCGCCGGTGCTCGCGCCCGACGGCACGGCCGCCCGGCCGAAGGCCCCGTCGGCGAGCGTCACGTCGACCTCGACGGTGGGATTGCCGCGGCTGTCGAGGATCTGGCGGGCGTGGATGTCGACGATCGTGGACATGAAACCTCCGAAGGGATGGAAAGCCGTGGGCCGGGGCTGAACGGCGTTGATTGTGACGGCGGGGAGGCCGCGTGCAAGTGGTTTTCGGGGCGGGCATGGTTGCGACTGAATCCGGCGGTATCCTGCGGTCTGCCGAGTCGCCGGCCCCGCGGGGTCCAGAGCGGATTCCCTGTCCAGAGCGTTCCCCACCGTGCGTGTGTGATTCATGTTCACCGGTCTCGTCGAGTCGCTGGGGAAGGTCGTGGCGGTCGTGCCCGAGCCGCCCGGCGTCAGGCTCGTCGTCGACGCGGCGGGGGTCGCGGCCGACGCGGCGCTCGGTGACAGCGTCTGCGTGAATGGCTGCTGTCTGTCGGTGGTGCGGATCGATGGCGAGCGGCTCGAGTTTCAGCTCGGTCCGGAGACGCTCGCCCGGACCACGCTGGGCGGCCTGGCCCCGGGCAGCAACGTCAACCTGGAGCGATCGCTGCGGCTCTCCGACCGGCTCGGGGGCCATCTCGTCACGGGCCACGTCGACGGCATGGGGCGGCTGGCGAGCCGGCGGGATGACGGCGATTGGACCACCTGCCGGTTTGCCGCGGCCCGTGACCTGCTCGCCCAGATGGCCTCCAAGGGCTCGGTCGCCATCGACGGCGTGAGCCTGACCGTGGTCGACGTCGACGAGCAGACCTTCAGCGTGGCCCTGATCCCGCACACGCTCGCCGCCACGACGCTCGGGCCCCTGGCCGAAGGGGCCGCGGTGAACCTCGAGACCGACCTCGTCTTCAAGTATGTCGCCAGGTGGCTCGCCGCCAGCGGGCCCGGGGCCGCATGACGAGCGAGCCCCCTTCCCTGCCCGATGCCGCCTCGACGCCGGTCGGCCCGCCGCGACAGACGACGGCCTACCTCAAGGAGCTGTTCTCCCAGGTCGGGTTCACGATCGATGCCCGTCGCGGCCAGAACTTCCTAGTGGATCTCAACCTCCTCGACCTGCTGGCCCGGGCGGCGGCGATCGCCCCCGATGACGTGGTGCTGGAGGTGGGCACCGGGACCGGCGCTCTCACCGAGCGGCTCGCCGCCGCGGCCGCCCACGTGGTGACCGCCGAGATCGATCCGCGGCTCGCCCAACTGGCCCGCGACCGGCTCGTCGACCACGACAACGTGACGATCGTCGAAGGCGACGCGCTCGCGGCCAAGCACCGGCTCGCGCCGGCCTTGCTGGCGGCGGTGGAGTCGGCCCGCGCCGCGTCGCCGGGTGGTCGATTTCTCCTGGTGGCCAACCTGCCCTACTGCGTCGCCACCCCGGTGATCTCCAACCTGCTCGCCCTACCACGCCCCTTCGACGCGGCGGTGGTGACGGTGCAGCGGGAGATGGCCGAGCGGATGACGGCGGCGGCCGGCTCGTCCTCCTACAACGCGCTCTCCGTCTGGGTGGGCTGCCAGTGCCGCGGCGAGATCGTCCGGATCCTCCCGCCGAGCGTGTTCTGGCCGCGACCCAAGGTCGACTCCGCAATCGTCCGGCTCGACCTCCAACCCGAGCGGCGGGCCGCGATCGGCGACCTGGCCCGCTTCCACGCCTTCGTCCGCGACATCTTCTGCCACCGGCGCAAGCTGCTCCGCGGCGTGCTCCTGCGGCTGGCCGGTGGGAAGGGGAGCCCGGAGGCGCGGGCCCGGGTGGAGACCGCCTACGCCGCCTTGGAACTGAGCCCCGAGGCACGGGCCGAGGAGATCGGCCCCGATCGATTCGTGCTGCTCGAGCGGGCCTTTCACGCCCCCCCAGCGGGCGACTGAAGCGGCGATTCGGCCGAAACTGGGCGGCAACGCCGGGAAAAACCGCCTGTGCCGAAACTACCGGTCGTTTGGGCGACACGGGTAAACTGTGGCGTCACGGCGGAGCCGGGGCCGACAATCTCCACGGCATCCCGACACCGTCGCCGGCGCGGCGGGAGTCGAGGGCGGAGGCACTCAGCGCGTGATCCCGAATCCGACCACCGAGGCCTCGTTCGCCCCCACCCTGGTCGACCTGCTGCGACAGCGGGCCGCCTATCGCCCCCACGACCGGGCGTTCACGTTCCTCGTCGACGGCGAGCACGAGGAACTGAACATCACCTACGCCGAACTCGACCGCAAGGCGCGGGCGGTCGGTGCGTGGCTGATGGACCGCGGCATGACGGGTAAGCGGGCCCTCCTGCTCTACCCTTCGGGCCTCGACTTCATCGCCGCCTTCATGGGCTGCCTGTACGGCGGCGCGATCGCGGTGCCGGCCTATCCACCCCGCAAGAACCGCTCCGTCGAGCGGATCGAGGCGATCGCCGCCGACGCCGCCGCCTCGGTCGCGCTCACCACCCGCGATGTCGTCGACCGTTTCGAGAACCTGGGCACGACGGCCCCCAGCCTCGAACATCTCACCTGGCAGGTCGACGCCGAGCTCGACCTGACCTGGGGCGACCGCTGGGAACGACCCGACATCGACGGCGACACCCTCGCCTTCCTGCAATACACGAGCGGCTCGACCGGCACGCCCAAGGGGGTGATGCTGTCGCACGAGAACCTGCTGCACAACTCGCTGCGGATCATGCAGGCCTTCGAGATCACCCGCAGCCAGTCGGGTGTGTTCTGGCTGCCGAGCTTCCATGACATGGGGCTGATCGGCGGCATTCTCGTGCCGCTCTACGGTGGCAAGTTCAACGTGCTGATGTCGCCGGTGGCCTTCCTCCAAAAGCCACTGCGCTGGCTGCAGGCGATCTCCCGCTCCCGCGCCACGATCAGCGGCGGCCCCAACTTCGCCTACGAGCTGTGCGTGCGCAAGACCACGCCGGAGCAGCGGGCCGCACTCGATCTCTCCAGCTGGTCGCTGGCCTTCAACGGCGCCGAGCCGGTGCGGGCCGAGACGATCGACGCCTTCTGCGACGCCTTCGCCGTCAGCGGCTTCCGCCGGGAGGCGTTCTATCCCTGCTACGGCCTGGCCGAGAGCACGCTCATGGTCACGGGCGGGATGAAGTTCGAGCCGCCGGTGATCCGCTCCTTCGACGCCGTCTCGATCGAGACCGGCACCGTGGCCCCGGTTCGCCAGGACGCGGCCAACGCCCGCCGGCTCGTGGGCAGTGGCCGCGAGCTCGACGGCCAGGACGTGTTGATCGTCGACCCGCAGACCCACGAACCCCTGCAGCCGGGCCGGGTGGGAGAGATCTGGGTGAGCGGGCCGAGCGTGGCACAGGGCTACTGGAACCGCGCCGAGGCGACGCAGGAAACCTTCGGCGCCATGCTCGCCGAGCCCGATCCGCACGCCCCGGCTCAGGTCGTGGCCCGCTGGCGGCCCAATCCCGGCCCCTACATGCGAACGGGTGACCTCGGCTTCTTCGACAACGGCGAGCTGTTCGTGACCGGGCGGCTCAAGGACCTGATCATCGTCCGCGGCCGCAACCACTACCCGCAGGACCTCGAATACACCGTCGAGGAGGCGTCGCCCCTGGTGCGGGCCGGCTCGCTGGCGGCGTTCGCCGTGGACCACGATGGCCGCGAGCGGGTGGTGATCGTGGCCGAACTCGAGCGCGGTCGCCGCGACCGCGCCGAGATCCTCGCCGCGATGGACGCGATCCGCAGCCGCCTGGCCCGCGAGCACGAGGTCTCCGCCGAGGCGATCGTGTTCGTGCGTCCCAACAGCGTGCCCAAGACCTCGAGCGGGAAGATTCAGCGGCATGCCTGCCGCCGCCAGTTCCTCGACAACACGCTCGAAGTGGTCGAGCAGCACGTGAGCTGGCTCGAGCCCGCTCCGCCGGCGGCCGCTCCCGGCCCCGCGCTGCCGCGGCTGGCCCGCCAGCGGCCGCTCGGGGAGTCGACCCGCGCGCACCGGCCCGACCGGGATCTGCCCCAGGAGATCGTGCAGACGGTCTTCGAGCACGTCCGCCGGATCGCCAAGGAGCGGGCGGGCAACCTCACGCTCGACACCAACATCGTGGAGCTCGGGCTCGACTCGCTCGAGCGGATGGAGATCGTGGCCAGCCTCGAGGAGGCCTTCGGGGCCCGCTTTCCGGAACAGGTGCTGCCGCTGATCGAAACCTGCCGCGAGGTGACCGAGGCGATCATCGACCACATGCCCGCGGAGAGCCGGGAGAAGGTGCAGGCCACGCGAACGAGCGTGGAGATCCCGCCGGACGCCTGGAAGATCGAGGAGTTCCCGGAGGTCCGGGCGCTGGAGCAGAACTTCGCCATGGTCCGTGACGCGGGCCTCGAAAACCCTTACTTCAGCGTCCACGAGGGGCTGACCAGCGACCGCACCATGATCGCCGGCCGCGAGCTGATCAGCTGGGCTTCCTACAACTACCTGGGGATGTCGGGCGACCCGGCCGTGACCGCGGCGGCCAAGGGGGCGATCGACCGGTTCGGCACCAGCGTCTCGGCCAGCCGGCTCGTCTCGGGTGAGAAGACGATCCACGGCGAGCTCGAACGGGCGATCGCGGGCCTCGTGGGCGCCGACGACGCGGTCACCTTCGTGGGCGGCCACGCCACCAACGAGACGGTGATCGGCCACGTGGTCGGCCCCGGTGACCTCGTGCTCCACGACGCCTTCGCCCACAACAGCCTGCTCCAGGGGGCGATCCTCTCCGGGGCCCGCCGCCGCCCGTTCCCACACAACGATTTCGCCGCCGCCGAGGCGATCCTGGCCCAGGTCCGCGGCCAGTACCGTCGCGTGCTGATCGTGATCGAGGGCATCTACAGCATGGACGGCGACTACGCCGAGGTGCCACGGTTCGTCGACCTCGCCAAACGGCACAAGGCCCTGCTGATGGTCGACGAGGCGCACTCGATCGGCGTGATGGGCGCGACGGGCCGGGGCGCCGGCGAGCATTTCGGGGTCGCCCCGACCGACGTCGACCTCTGGATGGGCACGCTCTCGAAGGCCTTCGGCAGCTGCGGCGGCTACATCGCCGGCTCGGCCGCGCTCGTCCGCTGGCTGAAGTACACCGTGCCGGGATTCGTCTACTCGATCGGCCTGCCGCCCGCAGCCGCCGGGGCGGCGCTGGGTGCGATCCAGCTCTTGCAGCGTGAGCCCCAGCGGGTCTCGCAGCTGCGGGAGAACGCCCGGCTGTTCCTCCACCTGGCCAAGGAGGCCGGCCTCGACACGGGCACCTCGGGCGGCACCGCGATCGTGCCGGTGATCATCGGCAACTCGATGAACGCCCTGCGGCTCTCGCGGGCCCTGTTTGCCCGCGGGATCAACGTCCAGCCGATCCTCTATCCGGCCGTCGAGGAAAAGGCCGCCCGGCTGCGGTTCTTCATCACCTCCCGCCACACGCCTGACCAGATCCGCCGCACGATCGCGGCGATGCAGGAGGAACTGGCGAAGATCGACCCTGGCTACGCCAGGCGCGCAGGGTAGGCCGCCCGCGGGCCGCGCGGGTATAACCCGGCCCCATGACCGCCCCCAGAACTGCCCCTGAAACCACCTCCCACCGGCTCGTGCTGCCGGCCGACGCCAACCACCACGGCACGCTCTACGCCGGCAGCCTGCTGCGCTACGCCCTGGAGAGCGGCTACGCCACCGCCTGCCGGGCCGCGGGGCCCGAGGGCAACCTCATGCTCCGGCGGGTGCTGTCGCTCGAGTGCCGACAGAGCGTGCCGGTAGGGGCGCTCGTGGAGATCCGCGGCGCCGTGCTGCAGTCCAAGCGGGGCTACCTCGTGGCGGGCGTGGTGGGGATGCCGCTCGACGGCCACACGCTCCCCTGGATGGACGGCCTGTTCGGCTTCGCCCAGGTGGACTCGGCGGGCCTTCCGGTCGCACTGCCGCATCCCGTCGAGCCGGCGGCCGACGGTCCGCTCTGGCACCCGCTCCTCGCCCGGCTCGAGAAGCTCGCCGCGATCCGCGGTGCGACGGGCGACTGGATCGCGGCCCTGGAAGGTGCTTGACGCCCTCCGCCTCGCCCAGGCTTCGCGGACCAGGGATGGCCGCGAGCGGAGCACTGACGTCAGGCCGGCAGGAAGCCGGCCGCCGCGAGGCGAGGGCGACCTTGGCTCACCCTCCGCCTCGCCCAGGCTTCGCGGGCCAGGGATGGCCGCGAGTGGAGCACTGACGTCAGGCCGGCAGGAAGCCGGCCGCTGCGAAGCGAGGGCGACCTTGGCTCGCCCTCCGCCTCGCCCAGGCTTCGCGGGCCAGGGATGGCCGCGAGTGGAGCACTGACGTCAGGCCGGCAGGAAGCCGGCCGCCGCGAGGCGAGGGCGACCTTGGCTCGCCCTGCGCCTCGCCCAGGCTTCGCGGGCCAGGGATGGCCGCGAAGCCGTTTAATACTTGATCTCGATGCCGAAGTCGAGGCCGTTGGTGAACACGTATTCGTTGCCCCCGTTGACCGGGGTCATCTGGTTGAAGGCCGCCAGCTTCGTCGTCACGTAGGAGTAGTCGGGCGGCACCGCCGTCACCCCCGGGCCGGGCCCAGGCTGCGGCTGGCCCAACGCGTTGACATAGATCGTTTGGTCGGTGTTGTTGCGAGCCACGTTCTGCGTGGGCCGCAGCTCCGTGATGAAGCCCGTGTTCGACGAGGCCCGGGCGATCTGCGACAGCCACATCCCCGTGTATCCGACGTTGAGGCTGATCGCCTGGCTCACCTTGAACTGACCGCCGAGTCGCCACTCGCCGACCGGGGAAAACACGAACCGATGTTCCGCCGTGTTGGTGGTGTCGATGTTTCCGGTCGGGAAAATCTGGTTCAGCAGCGGCGAGTTCGGGACTTCGACCACCGTCGCCGTGGCACCGCCGACGTTGCCCTGCGTGACGTTGACCGTCGTCAGGCCGCCGCCCGCAAAGTTCGTCCGGAGGTAGTCGGCGCCGGTCGCTTGGCTGAAGTTCGATCCCTTGTAGATGTTGTTCTGCCAGTTGAAGCCGGCGGTGAACTTGCCGCCGAGTTGCCACGACCAACGGCCCCGCTGGCCCTCGAACATCATGCCGAACTCCGGACCCACGAGATTGTTCGACGTGTACGTCTCCCAGTCACCCACCTGAAAGAGCGAGCCGGGCCCGACCCCCGTGAGCGTCGAGGGGAGGTCCGTGGTGAGGATGCCCAGCTGCCCGGCTCCGTTGAAAGGCTGGTTGATGACGTCGCCACCAGGGCCCACGCCGCCGGCACCGTTGGCCACGACGTTGAACTCGTTTTGGTAGCTCGTGTAGGTCATCTGGTACCGCTCGGCGAACTGGATGAACCTCGGGCCGAGCGAAAACGTCAGGTCGCCGTCTCCCGGCTGCCGCCCGAGAGCGCGGTCGACCGTGACGGCAACCCCGGCACCCTGCAGTTCCGTGTCATTTTTCTGGACGAGGGTCTGCGTGATGAGGTGATCCGGCGGTGCGCTATCCGAAGTGGTCTCGATCGTCACGGAGGCGATCGTGGAGCCACCGCCGACGAGGCCCCCACCGCCGCCGGTATTGCCGAACTCGATGTTGACTTCCTGCGTCGGCGAGCTGGCCGCAAACTCGCTGATCGACCGAAACTCCTGCGATTGCGCTCCGACCTGAAAGTAGGAGAGGTGGACGCCACGGTCGTTGTAGGACCATCCGCCTTCATAGCGATTGCCCCACGTCATCTTGGTCCGCATCCAGCTCGTGTTCAGATTGAACTCAGTCGGTTGAGCCCCGATCTCGAAGTAGGTGACGTCCGGCGACGATTGCGGAATCTCTTGACTCGTCGGCGGCGGACTCGTGGTGATCACGATCGGGAAGTCATTCGCGTACTCCAAATAGTCGTTGTTGAGTTGGACGATCGTCTGCGGCGAGACCGGATGCGTGGGGATGACCGAAAAACCAAGCTGGGTGCGAGCGGTCCGGGTCACGCGGGGCACCGTGATGCCCCAGTACAGCCGGTCGTAATCGAAATAGATGCCGTCTCGATTTTCCTTGTAGATGTTGTAGTCACCGAGATCCGGCGGCGCGAAAAGCTGGAAGTCGTAGAAGTCCTGGTCCGGCAGGAGCGGCATCCAGTCACCTGCCGCCGCGGGGATCGCGACCGCCGCCGCGAGGATCGCCGCCAGGAACCGCTTCAAACCCAGTGTCGTGGCCATCGCTTTTCGCCCTGTGGTGCAGGAGCCATTTCGTCCGCCTGTACGGATCGCTCCTCTCGTATCGGTCGTGCCGGTGGGCCGGGTTGACGAATCTTGGAAAACCCTGCGGGTCCGGCGGTCCGTCCGGTCGGCCGGAAAAGCCGGACTGCCGGACGGTGGCCCCGGGGGCCGGGTCGGGTATCCTGAAAATCTGAGGGCGGAACGCACCTCGGCCCGCCCCGGAGACCGGTCCCATGCCCCACGCTTCTCGCCACCTCACCGCCCTTCTCCCGCTTGCCCTGCTTGCCGGCCTCGCCGGCGGCCAGCCCGCCCGGGCCCGACAGCCGGTCGCCGACCGGGAAGCCGGCGTCGCCGAAGCGGTCGAGTTCCTTCGGCTCTCCCGCGACGCCGACGGCGGACTGGAGTCGCTCGACACCTCGATCGTGGCCTACACCGAAGACGCCCGGGCGGCGGCCCGGGCCGGCCGCAAGCCGGTGACCGTCGACCTGGTGGCGGCGGTTCACCTCGGCGGGGCCGACTACTACGAGACCCTCGACCGGCTGTTCGCCGACTACGACGCCGTGCTCTACGAGCTCGTGGCCCCGCCCAACGAACGGCCGCGGCCCGGCCGCAAGCCCTCCGGCGCCATCGGCTCCGCCCAGCAGGGGCTCACGAAACTCCTGGGGCTCGAGTTCCAGCTCGAGAGCATCGACTACACGGCCGCCAACTTCGTGCACGCCGACCTGTCGCCCCGGGAGTTTTCGCAGGCCATGAAGAAGCGGGGCGAGTCATGGTGGAGCATGTTCTCCAAGATCATGAAGGAGAGCATGGAGCGGGCCGAGCGGGGCGAGGCCGCCGCCCCCGACGTGGGCGTGGGCGAACTCTTCGGCCTGCTCTTCGGCGGCGGGGCCGACCGCCAGATCCGCCTCCGCCGGATGATGGCCGAGCAGTTCACCGACATGGATGTGCTGACGAGTGCGTTCGGCGGCGAAGAGGGCTCGACCCTGATCACCGACCGCAACGCCGCCGCGCTGGCGGTGCTCGAGAAGCGGATCGCCCGGGGCGACCGCCGGATCGCCATCTTCTACGGCGCCGCCCACATGGACGATTTCGACCGCCGACTGCGGGAAGACTTCGAGCTTCAGCCAGGCGAGACCGTCTGGCTCGAGGCATGGGATCTGCGGGAGCCGGACCCGCGAAAGTGAGCCGGGCCTGCGGCGAGCGGCCTGCCGCCCGCCTCGACGGCCGCGGCGATCCGGGCCGACCAGGCCGACGCGACCAGTCGCGTCTCCGCGAGCACCCCGTCGTAGCCGAGGATCTCGACCGACTCGCCGACGGGGTCGAACTCCAGTTCGCCGCGATAGCCGTGAGCCCCCAGGTCGGCCAGCACGTCGGCCAGCGGCAGCCGGCCGTGCCCGGCCGGCAGGCGATCTTCCCCGGCCGCAACCGTCCCGGTCCGGTCGGCGACCTGCACCACCGCCGTCCGGTCGGCGAGCCGGGGCAGAAGGGTGCCGATTTCGGGCCCGTCGGCCCAGTGCCAGAGATCGAGGGCCAGTCGCACGGCCGGGTCGTCGAACCGCTCGATGAGTTCGACCGCTTCCGCCAGACGGCTCACGAAACTGCAGCCGACGGCCGCCCCGGGATGCATCGGCTTGACGGCCAGGGTGACTCCGGCCTGGCGGGCGGGCGCGGCGATCAACTCGAGCGCCTCCGCCAGCAGCCGGCGGGCATGCGACCGGGTGTGCCCCCCCCGGCACCCGCTGTGCACCACCAGGACGGGAGCGCCGAGCGTCTCGGCCGTCTCGATCGCCTCCAGGGCGTCGTCGATGCTCTCGTCGAAAGAGCGACCGTCGCCGCCGGTGAAGCCGCCCGCCCACTGCACGCTCGACACGCGGAGCCCTGCGGCCGCGATCAAGGTCGCCGCCGCCGTGGTGCCGACGTCGGAAATCTTCGGCCGCCAGACCGAGACGGCATCGAAGCCATGCGCGGCGAGCCGCTCCACCTCGAGCGACAGATCCCACCGGGGCGTCGTCATCTGGCTGATCGCAATCTCGAACATGCTCGGTCGTGCTCCAGGGGAAACGCCGCGGTGGGCCGCGACTCGGTTCACCCGCCTCGAAGGGGCAGAGTATGGGACCCCCGCGCGACGACTGTCCAGAGAGACACGAACCGCGTCCCAAACCGCCGTGATCGGCCGCGCGCCGTCGCGCCGGACAGTGCCAGCGTCCGCCCTCGATTCACCCTTGACAAAACGGAACCCGGCCGACCTTCCGACTACTGAACGTCGGTGAGGTCGAGGCACACGAGTCGATCCTTGCCGCGCACGTAGAGCAGACCGCGCGCGATCACCGGTGCGGCCCAGCAGGGAGGCGCGAGCAGGTCGGCCTCCCGGCCCGGGGCCACCTCGCCGACGATCCGGACGCGCGAGATTTCCTGATAGCGATCCGGCGTCGCCCGCACGAGGGCCAGGTCGCCGTATTCGCCCAGCACCACGAGGTGGCCGCAGGCCAGGGTCACGCTCGCGCGTCCATAGCCCCCCTCGCTCCACGCCACCGCCCCCGTCTTCCAATCGACGCAGGCGAGCACGGCGTCGCCCGAGTTGCGGCCGCTCTCGCCGTAGAGATGGCCGTCGTGGAGCACGGGCGTGGCCCAGTGGGCTTTCAGGGCCCGGTCGGGGCGGCTGCCGCGGCGATCCTGCCGGACGACGCCGATGGCGGCGGCCGCCGCGTTTTCGGCCGGCCGCGGTCCCGCCAACGCCGCGAGGTCGAGCAGCACGCTGCCCGGCTCGTAGGCCTCGCTGAGGAGTACCTGTTCGCCGCCGACCACGGGGCTGGCGGCCACCGCACTGAACACGTCGTCGGCCCGCCAGCGAAACCGCCCCGCCACGCCCCCGTCGGCCGGATCGACCACCAGGAAATCGTCCCGCATCCAGGCGAGGATTCTTTGTCGGCCGCCGAGCGTCGTCGCCACCGGCGCGCTGTAACTCGCCAGTTGGTCCGAGGCTCTCCAGACTTCCCGGCCGGTCTCCAGATCGAAGGCCACGAGTCCGCTGTCGAGCCCCTTGACCAGTTCGAGCCTTTCGGGCGACGGCGGTGCCGAACCCGGACGGCTCCCGCCTACCTGCACGACCACGAGCAGGCGGCCGCCGGCCTCCAGCACGAGCGGCGCCGCCCCCACGCCGAAGAAGTTTTGCACCACGTGATAGGCCGCGGCGGTGTCGACGGCCCACAGGCGTTCGCCGTCCTGGAGCCGGCGACACTCGAGCCTGCCCTCGGGACCGAAACTGATCACCCGACCGTGGGCGATCACGGGAGCCGCCCGGGGGCCGCCGTCGTAGCCGAAGGTGTCGAGGTAGGTGGTCGGATAGCGATGCTCCCAGATCGGCCGCCCTGTCTCGGCCTCGAGGCACCGCAGACGGCATGCTCCCCCGACGCGATCAAAGACGACCGCGCGGCCGAGCGCGACGGCCGGCGAGCAGTAGCCCTCGCCGACGGCCGTGTGCCACACGACCCGCGGCCCCGCGGCCGGCCACGGAATCGTCATCGCGGCCAGACCGCTGCGGCCATTGGCGGACGGCCCCAGAAAAGCACCCCAGTCCTCGCCGCTCCGCGTGGACAGATCGGCCGGCTCGTCGCCGCGAGCCGCAGCGAGGCCGACGGGAAGCGACGCCACGAGCAGGATCAGGGCGGTCAGCCGAACCATCTGCACTTCGCTCCTCGCCGGCGATGACGGCTGATCATACAGACCCCTGGCATCAGCCGCGCAGCCGCCCGGCGGGCCAGCGGTCATACTGGCCGCGAGGATCCATCGTCATGCCCCCCCAGCGACCGCTCGTGATCGGCACCGGCTCCCGCCGGGTCGTGATTCCACCGACGGGCTTCGAGTGGCAGTTTGCCCGCTCGTCCGGCCCCGGCGGCCAGCACGTCAACCGCACGAGTTCCAAGGCGGTGCTCCGGTTCGACGTCGCCGGCAGCCCCCACCTGCCCGAGGATGTGCGGCTGCGGCTCTGGAATCGGGAGCGGTCGCGACTCACCGGCGACGGCTTTCTCGTGATCGCCAGCCAGCGGCACCGCGAGCAGCCCCGAAACGTCGCCGACTGCCTCGCAAAACTGTCTGGCATCATCGAGCGGGCCCTGGTGCCGCCCAAGGCCCGTCGGGCGACCCGCGTGCCCCGGGCCGCACGGGCGGCCCGCCTCGATGCCAAGAAGCGGCGTGGCACCACCAAGCGACTTCGGGCCCGGCCAGACGAGTGAACCGCTCGCCCGGCGGCGCGTTGGTATAATCGCGGCGTGGGCGACGAGGCCCGCGTTTCTCCCCGGTGAAGGATTCCGATGCCCAGCCCCCGCGACATCGACACCTTGCTCAAGTCCTGGGAGTTCACGCCGGGCGAGGTCAACGCCCGTCTCGTCAAGACTCGCAGTGGCCGCGAGGTGCTCCAGATGCGGATCGACATGGGTGTCGTGCAGATGGAGACGGAACTGCGGCCCGACGGGCAGCGTCCGGGGGGAGCCGAGACCTACTACGACTACCTGGTCGGGGAGGCGATCCGGGGCGGTGACTCGTTCCGGCTCTCGCAGGACCAGTGCGCCGAGGCCGACCGGGAGTTCGTGCAGTTTTACCAGCGGCGGTTGTGCTGGCTGTCGCTGCGGGAATACCGCCGGGCCGCCCAGGACGCCGACCACAGCCTGGCCTTCATGGATTTCGTGCATCAGCATTCCCCCGACGAGGAGTGGACCTTGTCGCACGAGCAGTACCGCCCGTTCGTGCTGTTCCACCGGGTGCAGGCCGGGGCCCTGGCCGCGCTCGAGGAGACGGGCCCCGAGATGGCGATCAGCGAGATCAACACGGGCCTGGCCCGGTTCCGCGACCTGTTCGCCCGCTACGATGCCGCGGAGCGGTATGCCGACGACGAGCTCGTCCGCCGGCTGGAGGAAATGCGGGAGAGCGTCCGCCAGCGATACGAGGTGGGTCGGACGCTCGACGAGCAGTTGGCCGAGGCGATCCGGGCCGAGGACTACGAACTCGCCGCCCGGCTCCGCGACGAGATCCGCGACCACGTGCCCGCCGGCGGCCAGCCGCAGGAAGCCCGGGATCGCGCCAAGCCGTCGGAAACCTGACGCGGCACGTCTGCATTTTTTTCAACGCCTTCCGGCGGGGCGCAGCCGCACGGCTTCGCCCGCTTGCCCCATCGTCCCGGCCTGCGTGCCGGTCGGGCAGTGTGCGGGGACTGCGCCGCCTGCCTTCGCCGGCCGACCGAACAGAGCCGTTTGGCATGGCATGTGCACCTGAGATCAGGCGTCGGCCCGATGCCGTCGCCGCCCCCAGGAGTCCCAGCCATGCCGAGCCCCTCCCGACATGCCCATCTGCCCCAGCGGTTCACCATCAAGGTGGGCGATACGGAGTGCGTCGTCCGGGCGACCTCCGTGTGGCCGATCCCGGAGGTGCTGGAACTCGAGAGCCAGTTGGAGCCGGGCAGCGACCCGGCAGCGCGGGCCTCGACGCGGAATCTGGAGCGGGAACTGATCGCCGACGTCCTCGCCTCGCGGATGATCGTGCCGCCGCGGCCCCGCCGGCGCCGCCAGCGGGCGGTGAGCTCGCGGGCGGTGTTTTACGCCGGCGCCGAGGACTGAGCGGCCCGAAGGGGCCGCCAGCCGCCCGACTCACGCTGCCGGCCCGCGGCGCGGTACAACCGTCGCCGTCATGAACGGCGTCACGCCCCTGCTCGATCCCGCCGCCTGCCGCGGCCGCCAAGCGCGGCTGCTGGCGGCTCTTGCCGACCGCGATCTCGACGCGATCGTGGTCGTTTCGCCCGAGCACATCGAGTATCTGACGGGCCATCGCTGGGACGACCGCTTCCGGCCGCTGGCGGCGATCCTGGCCGATGGCTCCTCGCTGCTCGTCTGTCCCGACAAGCCGGCCGTCGAGCCGGCCGCCGACGACGTCCGCACCTACGAGGCCAAGTGGCGGTCGACCCTCCGCAACGATCAGCGGGCCGCTTCGGCCGCCGTGCTCGGCGACTGGCTGGCGGGCCGCCCGCTCCGCCGCGTGGGCGTCGAGTTCTCCGCCTGCCCGCCCCATGTTGGCGAGCGGCTCGGCGCCGCCGCGCTCGTCGACGTGGAGCCCGCGCTCCTGGCGATGCGACGGCGGAAAGATCCCGACGAGCTCGCGATCCTGCGGCGGGCGATCTCGGCCTGCGGCGCGATGTACGAGGCCGCCCGCGGGCTGATCGCGCCGGGCGTCAGCGAGCTCGACGTCTTCTCCGCCCTCCAGTCGGCCGCCGTGTCGAGCTGTGGCGAGATGCTCACCGGCACGGGCAACGACTACGCCTGCGGTGTCCGCGGCGGCCCGCCCCGCGACCGTCCCTGCCAGGCGGGCGAGCTCTACATTCTCGACCTCGGGCCGGCCTACCGCGGCTACTTCGGTGACACCTCGCGGGCGATCGCGGTCGATGGCCGACCCACCGACGAGCAGCTCGCCGCCTGCGAGCGTGTCTGCGGGGCCTTGGCGCTCGTCGAGCGGCTGGCGAAGCCGGGAGTCCGCTGCCGCGACATCTACGCCGCAGTCCAGGACTGGCTCGGCGGCGCGCCGGTCGGCTCGTGGTCGAGCCACCTCGGCCACGGGATCGGACTCTTCCCGCACGAGGCCCCGCACCTCAATCCCTCCTGGGACGACGTGCTGCAGGAAGGGGAAGTGATCGCCGTCGAGCCCGCCCTCTACGACCCCGCGCTCCGCTCGGGCCTCCGGCTCGAGAACGACTATCTCGTGACCGCCACGGGCCTCGAACTCCTGAGCCCGTTCCCGCTGGGGCTGACGTAATCGCCCGCCGGGCCGCACGTTTTACGCCCGGCGGGGCATCCAGTTTTACGCCCGGCGGGGCATCCAGTTTTACGCCCGGCGGGGCATCCCTGCCCCCGGCGGGCTTGCCGGGCCTCCGCCCGGCGGCCGCACCTCCGGGCGGCCGTGTTCGTGCGCGGGTTTGGCGCGCGGCGTTCGTTCAGACGACTCCGGCCGCCTGCTTCCTCGTCAACCGTTGGGCTGCGAGCGGTTGCCCGTGTCCTCGAGCGAGCTGTGGGAGCGAGCGAAGCCCGGAAGGCGAAGCGAGCGGACACGCAGTGAACGGAGGCCTGGAGGGCCGGAGTGAACG
>Ga0214921_10002950_pt1 | contig 26879 bp, 20 predicted proteins | sample LL1505_MetaG_FD_177992 | JGI IMG/M metagenome (GOLD analysis project Ga0214921, IMG submission 177992) | Freshwater microbial communities from Lake Lanier, Atlanta, Georgia, United States - LL-1505 | ecosystem: Environmental > Aquatic > Freshwater > Lake | place: USA: Georgia | collected... | reverse complement strand
TCCAATACTAGTCACAGAATTTCCAATAGTAACTGATGTGAGTTGGTTATTACGGAATGCATAGCTTGCAATACTAGTCACTGAATTTGGAATAGTAATTGATGTGAGCTGGTTATTATAGAATGCACCGCTTCCAATACTTGTCACAGAATTTGGAATAGTAATTGATGTGAGCTGGTTATTTCTGAATGCACTGTCTCCAATACTAGTCACAGAATTTGGAATAGTAACTGAAGTGAGTTGGTTATAAGAGAATGCATAGCTTGCAATACTAGTCACTGAATTTGGAATAGTAATTGATGTGAGCTGGTTATAACGGAATGCACCGCTTCCAATACTAGTCACAGAATTTCCAATAGTAACTGATGTGAGTGAGTTATAATAGAATGCATAAAATCCAATACTAGTCACAGAATTTGGAATAGTAATTGATGTGAGCTGGTTATAACGGAATGCACCGCTTCCAATACTAGTCACAGAATTTGGAATAGTAACTGAAGTGAGTTGGTTATAAGAGAATGCATAGCTTGCAATACTAGTCACTGAATTTCCTATAGTAACTGATGTGAGGTGGTTATATCTGAATGCATAGCTTCCAATACTAGTTGCAGAAGTTCCGACTTCTACATAACCTGCAATTCCTTCATCTCTTTTCCAATTATTTGGAACATTTCCGTTTACTGTATCTAAAATGTTTCCGTTGCTATCGTATAAAGTTGTATTAATCATAATATTTTGTTTTTCTATTTGTTTTGTTTTTTAAAAACCCTGCACTGGGTTATAACCAATGCAGGGTCTTAATTTGTTTTATTCTATTTTTTAGAATGTTCCACCGTCTACGATGAAGTTTATTAAACGTGCAACTCCACCACCTTGAAGATCGCCAACAAATGTGGTATTTCCACCAATTGTAACATCTCCAGAGAATTTGCCGTTACCAACAACGTCAAGTGCTTCGGTAGGAGCTTCGGTATTAATACCTACAACACCATCACCAACAAACAATGAGGTTGATGCACCGCCACCAGAGATTTCTAAACCACCAGTAGCAGAGATAGTACCTTCAACTGTAACGTCACCAACAACTGTACCACCAGTGCGTTTGTCGAGGTAGTTACCTTCGATGTCAGATACGCGAGTATCAAGAACGCCTTCAGCGGCTGTTGCACGACTTACTTCAGATGCAAGATCAGCAGTAAGAACGCCTTCGGCGGCTGTTGCACGGCTAACTTCAGCAGCTAAGTCTGAAGCAAGAACGCCTTCAGCAGCGGTAGCGCGAGCAACTTCATCTGAAATACCATCGTCAATTCTGTCTTCTAATGCTGATTCGGCATTTTGAGCACGGGAAATTTCAGCATTAATACTGACATTGAGGTTATTTATTTCATTAGAAATCGACTCATTTAGGGCTGCAACTTCTGAATCAATTCTGCTATTTAAAGTAGAAACTTCGGAAGCGAGATTCGATGAAGCAGCATTTGCTAATGATGTAATAGCATCATTAATATCATTATCAGCATTTTGGAAAGCTGCAACGATTTCTGTTAAGGAATCAAGCGCAGCAGGGTCAACATTACTGAGAACGTTGTCAATTTGTGATTGAAGACCACTAACTTGTGAATCAACTGATGATGACAAGCTTGCGATTGTTGTATTAAGAGTACCAACTTCTGAGGTGATTCTTGAATCAAGAGTACCTTCAGCAGCAGTAGCACGGCTAACCTCATCCGCTAAATCGGAAGAAATAGCAGCTGAAACGGAAGCAACGGTTGAGTTTAATGTAGCAACTTCTGAAGCAATTGAGCTTTCGAGAGCAGCAACTTCTGAATCAATTTTAGAATCGAGAGTAGCTGAAACGGAAGCAACAGTTGTGTTCAATGTTGAAACTTCTGACGCAATTGATGCCTCAAGGTCTGAAACTTCTGAAGCAATTGATGCTTCAAGAGTAGCAACTTCTGAGTCGATTTTAGAATCAAGTGTTGAAGAAACAGATTGAACAGTTGTATTCAATGTTGAAACTTCTGAAGCAATTGAGCTTTCAAGTGTTGAAACCTCTGAATCAATTTTAGAATCAAGAACGCCTTCAGCAGTAGTAGCACGGCTTACTTCAGCAGCAATAGCACTGTTGATTGTGCTTACTTCAGCAGCAATCGAAGCTTCAAGTGTTGCAACTTCTGAGTCAATTTTAGAATCAAGAGTAGCTGAAACGGAAGCTAATTGTGTTGAAGCACTATTTGCGAGACTTGTGATTGTGTTGTTGAGATCACCATCAGCGGCTTGGAAAGCACTTACAACTTCAGTAAGCGAGTCAAGGGCAGCAGGATCGACATTACTAAGAACATTGTCAACACGGGTGTTAACAGCGGCTAAGTCGGAAGCAAGAGTTGAAGAAACGGACTGAACAGTTGTGTTCAATGTCGAAACTTCTGAAGCAATTGCGCTTTCAAGATCAGCAACTTCTGAGTCAATTTTAGAATCAAGAGTAGCAGAAGCAGATGCCATTGCTGTGCTTAAAGCACCTTCAGCGGCAGTTGCACGGCTAACTTCAGCAGCTAAATCAGAAGTAAGAACTCCTTCAGCAGCAGTAGCACGACTAACTTCGGAAGCTAAGTCTGAAGAAAGAGCGGCTGAAACTGAAGCAACTGTTGAATTTAAAGTTGAAACTTCTGAAGCAATTGAACTTTCAAGATCAGAAACTTCTGAATCAATTCGGCTGTTCAATGTTGAAACTTCGGAAGCAATTGAACTTTCAAGAGTTGAAACTTCTGAATCAATTTTTGAATCAAGAGCGGCTTCAGCGGCAGTAGCACGGCTAACCTCATCAGAGAGGGCTTGTGCAGAATCTGCTTCGAAGGCGTCTAACTCTGATTGCAAAGAACCTGAGATGGAAGCCATTGTTGTGTTAACAGTGTTAAGAGTGTTAACAAGGTTTGATGCAAAGTTTTCGTCATCACCTAAAGCAGCAGCCAACTCGTTAAGAGTGTTGAGTGCTTCTGGAGCCATATCGATGACAGCAGCGATTTGTGAATCGATTTTGGCATCAAGAGTGCTTGAGACGGAAGCAACAGTGCTATTTAAAGCAGCAACTTCATCGGTTACTCTTAAATCAAGAGTTCCGATTTGTGATTGTAGGTCGGCAGAAATTGAACCAACAAGAGTGTTAGTAGCAAATTCACCAGTACCCCCGATAGGTATTACACCATTTTCTGAACCATAGTATAATACTGAGTTTACTTCGTTGAATGCCAATTCACCACCAGAAAGAGATGCAGGAGCACCCGCTTCACCAGTAGTACGGCGTTTAATAAGGATTGTGTTAATGTTTGACATATTTTTTGTATTTAAAAGACCGCAGAGCGGCATTAATACTTATCCTAATCGATATGCCAATGTTTTAAATTTTTTTTAAAAAGTTCCACCATCAACAATCATATCCATGCTTTGATACACTTTTTCCCAATTTGCGGAAAGTTCATTTTGTACAGTATTAACCTCATGAAAAGTTTCTTGCCAATTTGAAGTTAATAATCCAACATGGCTTAAAGCTTCTGAGTGTTCTGGATTCAAATAAGCTGCCGAATTTGATATAATATTAGTAGAAGCAACCTCAAACTTTTCGTAATTATTTTGAATAGAGTTTAATAATTTATAATACTGTAAAATATTAGGACTGTTATTGTCTATTATAACAGTAACCGTATTAGAATTGTGTGTTATGGTTGTAGTTTCATTCATCTTGTAGTTGTTGAAAGAATCTTCCAATCTCCTTTTAAATATGTTTTAATATATGCATTTGGTATAATTGGAAACGTAACTTGTAAATCATAATTATAATTACCAACGGGTATATTCACAATTCTGGGCGGTATGCATATAATTCCACTTAAAGGTTCTACAATTAATATAGTATCGTCTATAGTTGAAAACTCTATAAATACAGGAGAAGCAACACTATTTGCAGATCGGACTTGAAGATTTATGTTACAATCTGTTAAATCCACGGGAAGTCCTTGTGATAAAATAGTTATCGACGAAACACCATCCCAAGTGTCTCCGCTTATGTGATCTGGTATATTATAATCCATTTTATAATATTTATATTATTGGATTAAATTATATAAATTATAATTTAATAATAAAATTATTTGTTTTTTGTACTATATTAAAATGTTATCTAATATAGTACATTTATATATAGACTAATTATTTGAATTTTTAATTTCGGTTATAGTTGCTAAAATCAATAATATGTAATAGTTGGTGTAGTATTTAACGAAGCAGGATCTCCTTCCATTAAAAAAAGATTATTATAGCACGGTGTATATATTTCTTCTGTAGATCCAAAAGCAATATTAGTCCCTAACCAGCTTCCATTTACTATAGATGAATTACAATCAATAGTTCCTGCCAAATCTCTTACAATTGGAGACGGTGGTTGTCCTACCCATGATACGTTAGTCCATGCTGTATTTACCGTACAAGATCCTACGTGTGATATTCTTATGGAATAGCTATTAGTGCTAGGATTCCATTGATCTATTATTTCTTCGTAATATGTATTAGTACCGCCTGATACTAAATCGGGATAATACCCAATCGACATTAGCCATCCTAGGGCTTGTTGTATTGACCACGAAGCACTATCATTAACATATGATTTTTTAAATTGTGGTATACTAGGTGTTGGAGGTTGAGGTGGACTAGGTGTTGGAGGTTGAGGTGGACTAGGTGGAAGTGAAAGTGAGTTTTCATATATCCCCTCTGATATATATTCTATATTTTTTTTTACTAAAGAATCGGAATCCGTTCCATTTACACAATTCAAAGGCTGTTGATTGTATATTAAAAAATTTCCTTTTATTATGGAATTTCCTTTGTTATAAGATTTTTGTATTATGTAATCCGACATTATGCAGGAGTTGCAGGAGTTGCAGGTTGCGCTTCCGCCTCTGGCGCACCGCCGCCTTCTGGAGCATTTTCAGGGGCCTCTGGTGGCGTTTCCGCTCCACCACCGCCGCCTCCACCGCCAAATTCCGGAATAGAAGAAGATGATATTCCACCGCCGCCTCCACCGCCAAATTCAGATGGTGTAATTTCACTCGCAGCAGCATCCGCCGCATCTAAAACCTCTCTCCAATTTGGACCATTTGTTTCGATTTGAGATATTTCCCATCTAAGAGCTGCATCCTTTCTCTTCCACTCCATATTTTCTCCTATTTTAGAGTCTGTGTAACCAAGATAATGTCTTTGAGCAAAAGTGTTTGATATTCCATCATTTTGTGCCATGTCACTAAAGTTTTTCATCTTTAGTTCTAATAATTGTTGTTGCCTAATTGCAAAGAAATTAGAAGGGGGTGTAAATGTTAAATTAAAAAATGATTCATGTAAATGAAATTCTTTCCACAATCCTTTTAATTTTAAATGTGTTATAAAAGAATTTTTAAGACCCGCTGCTAATTGAGTTTGCAGACGAACAATCATCTTTGCGAATCGAAGTTCATCCTTTAATATTTCAGAACCATCTTTAAATGTTTCATTTGGATTTAAACGGCTTACTGGAACCCCAAGGCTTTTGTATAATTTATTTACAAAATACATCAAATCATCGAGTTGCCCAAGATTCGCACCTCCCTGCATTGTTTCCACATCTGATCCAACTTCACCATTTCGTCTCGCAAACCAATAAGAATCCAACATGGATTGTGGATTATATATATTACCAGCACCGGGAGAGCTTGTATTAGAATTGTATGTTTGTTTGCTCCAATACTGTTGCATCAATTGCTTCAAATATGATTCTGCTTTTGCAGGAGGCATATTTCCCACATCTATTTTAAATTTTAAACGCTCAGGAGCACGTACCATTCTATAAATAATGATAGAATCCTCCAGTAGAGAAAGTTGTTTATATGCTCTTCTACAATTTTCTATGAATGGTATTCTAATAGATTGATCTTCATTCCACATTCCAGAATGAATATACGTTACTTGATTTCCCTGAAGCGTAACAATTTGTTGTTGAAGAGAATTTGCAGGACTTGTATTACTCTGCATCTGAGAAAGAGGAGCAGATGGATTATTACTCAAGCTAATGGGTTTTTGAAATACAAAATTCTCAATAACTTCATTTTGAATATTATCATATATTGGATTAATAAGTTCTCCGGGAATATTTAATACTCCAATTATACCCTTATCTCTATTATCTTCGTGAATGACATTTTCAAAAAAAAGTTCTCCTTCAACTAATAGTCTTCTGGCATATAACCAACCTTTATGAGCAAGATCAAATATGTTTATATATCGAGAGAATTCTTTTACCAATTCATTTTTTTCTTCTTGTCCGATTGCTGAAAATTGTGAAAAATTGATATGAATAACAGAATCATTTTCATCTTTAACGATTACTTCATCACAGATTTCATTTAATGCATCTGAAATTTCAGCATATGCCGCCATTCTTCTATACTCTGCAAGTCTTCTGATTTTATCAGAATCCACATTTGCGTAAATGTATTGATGATAAGCATGATCCGAAACAAAAGATCCGGGATTATAATAATCTTGTTGTCTCATTGCAGGTCCGGTTAAAACGGACTGTTGCATTATTCTTAATTCTTGTCTCTTGGATAATCTATCGAACAATTCATACTTTGAATTACCATTATCAGCAGGAATAGCCCCTGCAACATATGGCAATCTTTGTAAAATTTGAGATACAAAGTTTCTACTTGTGTCTGGTATTCTATTGGAATTTGAAGTAATATCCGCCATAAATTATTATAATCTATTTATATGAAAAACATTTTTTATCAACTTTTATATCACAAAACTATCATATAACAAATATTCTGAAAATTCTGTTGTTAGGAAAATACTATTTTCACTCATTAAATAATTTAAAGAATAGTCTTGAGACAAAGGAATCGTATTGAGAGGTATAATTTTACAATTTTCCTTATCAATATTAAAATATGGAAGAAATCCATCAACACTTAAAACTTTAGGAGAATCTTTATCATCTATATTAATACTAACTATTCCCATTTCATTTACAGAATTTCTTAGAACAAAAGAAACATTAAATTTTTTTGTGTCAAAATTATATGTAATTTTAGGATTTTCCATTGTGAATATTAAATTAAATTCATTCCAATTAATACTTTCTGTATAAGATAATCTTATGATATCAATAATTTCATTTTTTATTTGCCCAGTTTCTCTATTAAAAGATTTAAAAATTAATATAAAATCAAAACATTTTTCTGGAATATCAAGATTAAAAGCCCAGTACAATTCTGCTATATAAATTTTATTCTTTCTTTCATCAAACCAATAATCCATTCTGGTTGTTTTTGTAGAATTAAATAAATTTAATTGAGTATATGGTTTTAATTGATTATTTTCTGTATAAAATTTTTCAAAAATATATCCAGAATTTGTTTCCAGTAACATAGAATCATAAAAAATATCAAATCTACAAATATCGTTTGACGTTAGTTCTGAAAAAAATGTGGAATTGAGTCCTGAATATTTTTCATAAACAGAGGACAAAATTTCCGTAGAAGAAAAAATATTATCCTGTAAATCTCTGAGCCATAGTTCTCCGGGAACTTGTCTATTATAATAAATATTGCTCATATTATATATTCTATACCTCCATCATCCAAAGGCGCATAAGATTTTTGTGTGCTGCAATTTATTATATTGGTAATTGTTTTAGCACTTGTTACTATTTCATTTTCAAATGGCATGAGTAGTTTATAAGGTCTATAGGTATTTCCGACAAAAGGAATAAAAGGAACTTCCGGTCTTTCTTTCCAATTTACCATAACAGGAAGCAAATGATTTGGATTTATACTTTCAAATATATAAACAATATTATCATTAACTCCAAACATTCTACTTCCGACCAAATGCATTTCTTTAAAATAATATGAATTATTAGCGGATGTTAAAGTATTTAAAGATTCCAATTCTCCTGAAAGTAAATTCAATTCAAATGAATATCGATCATAATTTAAATTTCCAATAGTATATACATCTATATTAACTTCAAAACTTTTATTAAAACTATCTGTTACAGTATATAAATTAGAAATTGTTTTCGATAAAGGACTGATATTATTTCCACTGATATTAATTCCGAGAGTAGAGGTTTCTATTTTTTTATCACCAAAATTATAAACAATTTTATAAACCTTTGAAGATGTTATTATGCCACTCGGATTAATAGTTAAAGTAAATGGAGCAAATCCACTTACATATGGATTTAAACTACTCAAATAAACCGTTTGACTATTATTCATTAATAATATTTAATGAAGAAAACCATTTTGACAATGGTTAATTTGCCATCATTATAACCCAATTAGTACCATCAGATTGAAGAGCAGCAAACTTACCAGCCGTATTTGTTAATATTGCAGTACCAGCAGCGTCAGTTGCAAGGGGCTTTACATTAGACGCATTACTATTAACAACACAAGCAGTAACATTTTTAATATACAACCATCTACCAGAACATGTAGAAGCCGTTGGAAGTGTTAATGTAACCGTAGCTGTCGTATTACTAATTATAAGAGAACTGTCTGTAGATAGTACAGTATATGCATTACCTGTTATTGTTGGTAAATAAGCAGCCTTTGTAGAGATTGGACCTTCGACTGTTAATTTTGCTCTATCAGAAGGTGTTCCTATTAAAAGACTGCCAGCACTATTAATTCTTGCAACTTCAGTTGTAGTTAAGGTCGTAGCTGCTGTGGTTTCAAATCCTATATAAGTTCCTTGAGCAGCATTTGTCCATGTTTCAGAAGCCTTAATAGTCACCCTTCCCATTGAAGTTGAACTATAAGCACTTGCACCATATCCCTGACCTGTAAACTCACAGAGAACAGCATCTGCCAACACAGCACTTGGGGTTGCTGCTGTACCACCAGCGGCTCTTCCGGTAAAGGCTGGCCTTGCATTAGCTACTACACCAAATGAATCTAAAAGAACTCTATTATTTGTAGTATCTGCTTGTGTTATATGAAGAACTGTTCCTGCTGCTACTGCTGGTACTGTAGCATTATTACTAACATCCAATCTAACCGAAGGACTTGTTCCTATACCAACTAATGCAGTAGTAGAACCAGTGGTATTTCCAATCTGGATATTTCCAGTAGTTGTTCCTGTAGCAATATTAGTAGAATTAGTCCCTGCACTTCCGTTTATAGTAGTTGGTCCATCTATTGTTACTGCTACATTTCCGTTTATATCAACTGTTCCTGCATTTCCAATTGTAGTTGTTGCAGCACCAGTACCAGTATTAATATTTGTTGTAGCAGCAGTTCCGTTATTAATATTGAGTGCTCTTCCTGTAGTCTCATTTATTGTAAATGTACTTGCAGTTGTAATTGATCCGGTATTTCCATTTAATGTAAGAGTTCCTGTCGAATTTCCGATATTAACCGTTCCTGTAGTTGTTCCTGTTCCTATATTTGTAACATATGCTCCAGCATTTTCATTAATCGAAATCGTAGCACCATCTATTTCAACACCGCCAGTAAGACCAGTGTTTCCGATAGTAATTTTTCCTGTGGTTGTGCCTGTTCCTATTCCTGTAGTATTTGCGGATGCATTGTGGTTAATTAAAGTAGTTCCTAATGTTGTTATAGAATTTGAAGTATTTCCAATATAAACATTAGTGGAAACAGAATTATTTGTATTTATGTAAGTAGATCCGCCTCCGTCATAATTTATCCTAGCGTTTCCACCCGCTAAAATAGCAGAATACTCAAGACCCCAAGCAGATAATGCAATTTTAGGTGAATAACAATCTATTGCAACTTGCCCACCATAAGAAGATACTCCCCTCACATGGCTATAAGCATCCAAAGCTATGTGTCCACCAAAAGCACTTAAAGCTCTGATAGGACTATAAACATCCATTCCTATCTGACCACCAAAAGCACTTAAGGCTCTGTCGGGGCTATAGGCGTCTAAGGCTATCTGACCCCCGAAAGCACTCACGGCTCTATTGGGACTATATAATTCAGATGCTATCTGACCTCCGAAGGCACTTAAAGCTCTGATAGGACTATAAATATCTAAACCGATCTGACCCCCAAAAGCACTTAAGGCTCTATTGGGACTATAAACATCCATTCCTATCTGACTTCCAAAAGCACTTAAGGCCCTGTTGAGGCTATAGACGTCTAAGGCTATCTGACCTCCGAAGGCACTTAAAGCTCTGATAGGACTATAAATATCTATTCCTATTTGATTACCAAATGCACTCACGGCTCTATTGGGGCTATAAGCATCCAAAGCTATGTGTCCACCAAATGCACTTAAGGCTCTGTTGGGGCTATAGGCGTCTAAGGCTATCTGACCTCCGAAAGCACTCACGGCTCTATTGGGACTATATAATTCAGATGCTATCTGACCACCAAAAGCACTTAAAGCTCTGATAGGACTATAAACATCCATTCCTATCTGACCACCAAAAGCACTTAAGGCTCTGTCGGGGCTATAGGCGTCTAAGGCTATCTGACCTCCGAAAGCACTCACGGCTCTATTGGGACTATATAATTCAGATGCTATCTGACCTCCGAAGGCACTTAAAGCTCTGATAGGACTATAAACATCTATTCCTATTTGATTACCAAATGCACTTAATGCTCGTATGGGGCTATAGACGTCTAAGGCTATCTGACCTCCGAAGGCACTTAAAGCTCTGATAGGACTATAAATATCTAAACCGATCTGACCCCCAAAAGCACTTAAGGCTCTGTTGGGGCTATAGACGTCTAAGGCTATCTGACCTCCGAAAGCACTCACGGCTCTATTGGGACTATATAATTCAGATGCTATCTGACCTCCGAAGGCACTTAAAGCTCTGATAGGACTATAAACATCTGTTCCTATTTGATTACCAAATGCACTTAATGCTCGTATGGGGCTATAAACTTGCAATCCTATGTTAGGTGCATATGCGGATATTGCTACAGATTTTGAACGTATTTCAGACCCTATCGGTCCATTACTGTATATCAATTCTCCTCTTGTTCCTGCAAACGCACACAGCGCAGTATTGTCACTGTATAAAAATGCGGAAAAAGAACTAAGAGGTGCGGTTGCACTAAGAGAACCTGATAAGACAAATTCTCCTAAAAATGGTTGTTCTTGATTGGCAATAGGATCATGCCCAGCATCTGGATTTGTTAAGTTAGTGTATGTGTGGTGGTTACGTCTGTGCCACTTATTATGGAAACGGTTGCTCATATATTACTCAAGTCACGAATTTAATCGGAGCCTTCGTTGTGAAGGTCACTTTATTGTAATTAATATTTACACCGGAGGAATAACTTTATTACAACATTCTGATGCAGCATCCTCCCACGTTTTTGTAGGAGCATAATTAACCGGAAAAGATTCCTTCAGTTCTGCATATGTAATAGGATTGACATTACATATTCGTATTGATGGAAATTTTAATTTATAACAGGAAGTAGCATTCCAAGACCAACAAAATTCATTCTCACATCCTTGATTTAAATTATTTGATTGTATGTTAAATGCCTTTATATCTAAAAAATCTTTTAATAAATATATCGCTTCCCATAATATATCCAATTCTTTATTCATTGTTTGGGGAATGTGAAGCTCATTTACCCCAACTCCTAAAGTATCATATTCAACATCTTCATGAAAAATAGGCAAATCTCCTATATTAACTGGAACAGAAGCAAAATAAGTTATCACTCCCGCTATCGTCTGTTCGGTAGCTAAAACAAGTCTATAATTTAAAGAGTTTCTAAATGTTTTAATATTCTGTGCAATTCTAATTAAACATCTATTATAATTTACATCAGATGCAAACTCATTTCTATCAATAATTAATTGAGAATCTGACCAATATTGTTTAGGAAGCCCTTCACCAACTTTACTGAGAGTTAATATATCTTGGACTTTTATTATACAATTTTGAGTTGTAAAAAGCAATGATCTATTATACGATTTTTTTCCTCCTGTAAATACTACATCGGAGGGTATTACAACATTTCCGATAAAATATCCAGAAGACGAATACTTATAAATTAATTTATTGGTTATTACATAAATAAATTCTCCCGCTTCATCAAATATAAATTTCAATATAGGTTCAGAAACTTCTTTAAGAGAAAATTTTGATATATAGTTTGATCCTAATTGATCGAAAATATACATATATCTCGATGAAGTTAAGATATACACTAAATTAAATTCAGGATGAACTGAGAATGAATCTGGTATGTCATTTATAAATTCTTCGGTATAATATGTATAAATCCAATTTAAAGAATCATTGAATTGTTTTACACAATTATTATTATAATCTAAAACATAAAGATTATCATTTTCAAAACATAACTCAGATGGCGAATTGAATTTATTAGTGTCATTAATATTACCTAAAGATCCTACATTTAATGTATAATTTAATATAATTTTATTATCATCATACTCCAAATCAAATCTATATATTTTATTTTTAGGAGGATCTGTTACAAATAAAATATCTCCTGTTGCATTCATTTCTATTGATATAGGATTTATAAAAATAGAACTTAATAAACCAACATTTTCTATTTCAATATTTGTTGTTAAATTATTACCAGATAATGCAATAATAGAAGTATCATCAAGTACAAAAATTCTATTGTTGTTTTCAATTACATCTTTTATATTTGAAAAATAAGAGGATCCGGAGGAAACTGCAATCGAAGGATCCAAATAATATTCTCTTCCAAAATCTTTTGTATACCATTTTATACCAGATGCTAATTCAAATGGATTTGATCCAATCCAACCGAATATAACCGTTGGACTCGAATTATTCATAGTTTGAACGTTTAATTGCAAGTATTTTAGATTTTCATTTAATCGGTTTATTGATGTATTAAATATATCAGAATCGCCCCATTCATTTGGTTGTATTCTTATATCATCTATATTCCAAGGAAGCTCTAATGTTTGTTCTTCTACAAACCTAATAGAATTAGGATCATATACTTCCCAATTATTTTTTACAAAAACAGGATTATCATGCTGATATTCTAATATAAAACCATTATCATACAATGCACTGTAGGATATAAAATACGTGCCTTCATTTTTATATGAATAAAATTGAGCTTCATCATATGAATTAATTGTTATAGAACCATCCTCTCCGAAATCTGTAATATATGCAATGATATTATTAGAATTAATAGATTCTGGAGTGTCATATTGAACAAATATGCTATTTCCAGTTAAAGTATATGTAGTTGATATAAAAATATCAGGAATAGAAATATTAGTACTAGCTATTATATCAGAAGAGGCTGATAGAGAGGTGTATGTTTGAGTAACAGAATTCCAAAGATTCCTATCTCCCGAATATTGAGTAGTATTATATAAGTCGAAAGTAGATGATGGTATTATGGCTGATATATTAGAAGAAGCTGATATGTTTAGTGTTGTGCGTTTTGTTCCACTTACATTTCCGAGAATAGCAGGATCTCCGACAACTAATTCAAACAAATCAAATCTTCCTGTAATTGCGGGAATTTCTTTTGTTATTGCCCAGTTAAATTCGGTGAGCGTATATGTTATAGTTCCTTCATTAGAAATTATTGGAGAATTATTTGGATAAGAACTTATTGTTTGATAAACACTTATTACTCTATTTTGAGTAAGATCTAACGAACTGGCTTCAACATAGAATGAAATTGGTATTTTTTCATATGGAATAAGTCTGGGATTTCTAGAAAGCACTGTCGGTGAATAGTTATCGCTGTTGGAAACTATATAAAAATATTTGCTTGTTAATTGCGAACCTGTTGGAGATTTATACACAATTCCATTATATTCTGGATATGTAGTATCATTAAATGCAGTTAGTGATATCGGAAGTCCAGAAGATGTAAAGAATTCGCTCTGATATGGTATATCCACTAGTTGATAATCAGAAACGACATTTTCTATTTTATTGTTATAGTAATTTCCAGTATAATAAATAAAATTATTAAAATTCTTGTTTGCAGATAGATAATAAGTTTGACTGTTTGAAGTTTTATTGTAATATGCAGTATTTGCTAATATATTTGTATAATTATTTTGATTCGATAAAGTTAAGTAATTGCCATTCCAGAAATATTCCGGAATTGTTAAGAATTCTAATTGTTTTGTAAATTCGGATGGAGATAATATATAAAAATTAATTTCAGATTTAATATTATGAGCACTCAACCAACCCGCAGCAACTGCATTCAAGGCACTTAAAGACACTAAACTATTGGATACTCCAGAAATATTGTAATCAATATTATTAACATTAGTATACGAAACTATACCGGATGTATTTGAAGACACATTCCACACTAAAGTTTTTGAAGCAAATGTAGGTATCACATCGGAAAATGCTGATAATTTAAAGGTATTTGTTCCATCATTTTGTCTAGTAATTACATATTTCTTATCTCTTGTGGATAGAATGCTATCAGAAGGACTTTGAAATCCGGAATAATTTACAGTAAAATCTGTATTAAATATAGAAGGGTTTGGAAAATCATCAACCTCAAATGTGTGATTACCTTCAATTAAGCCATTCTCAGTATCTATAGAAGCTATTAATCTTACAGTATTTAAATTTGGAGAAATTATACTATATGCAGGTTTTACACTTATATTAATAGCACTTAAAACAGTTGTTTGTAAATCTTCTCCGTATGTGTAATCCAAGGATTTTTGATAATATGCACTTACAGGAACAATATCATAATCAGATTCATTATTATAAGTCCAAAACCAACTTATTTGATGTGTATTCGGAAGATCATATACTCTTCCTTTATATGGAATTGCGGCTGTTAATTGAATTGTTCGTATTTCATTTAAATTATTTAATTCAATGGATGGACCAACCAATAAAGAACCTTCTGAAAAATAATTAAACAAAGAAGATATTGATGTTAAATTAGTAACTTCATCATATTTCTGAGACGATAAATTTATAGTAATTGTATTAGGACCATACCCCGATACTGCAACATACCAAGTTTCTTCGCCGAAGTAAACAGAAGAATATTGGGGAATATTTTGAATAAAATTACCATTGAAGTCTACTGCATTTATAGAAATATACTGATCTGATGGTTCTACATACCAAGATATTAAAGAATCTCTCAAATCTCTTGTTGGCCATGAACTAGCAGATACCAAGAAGGAAGAATCTACTTCCATATAGTCTTCTACTTCATATGATTTTGAAATAAATATTGGTTGTCCCTTATATACAGGTAATTGGTTTTCTGCTAATGTTATGTTGGTTGCGACATATGCATCCATATACCCAGCTAAAGACGACAATGTTGGTCTAAGATTTATGTTTAATTCCCCAAACGTTAATTCTGGATATGTTATTAAGAAATTTTCAGCACTCGGAGCAGGTATCCAAGGACTATCTACTAATGAATAGGTATTATTTAAATTCTTACCATAATAACATACAAGAGAAGAAAGATATGCAGTATTCGATGGAACATTAAGCTTAAACCTCACTAAATCGTTTATAGCACCATGCGACAAATTATATTCCATGAATTTATAATCCGAAGAGATAACAGTTGAAAGAAAAACAGATGTAGTATAATTGCTGTTACTATATCCAGCAGATAAGGCGGAAGAATACAAGTAAAATGTTAAGTCAGAATATTCTAAATTTTTTGTCGGACTGGAAGTATTAACAAGATATGTTTTAAATGTATAGTAATGAGGAGGATATTTTGTTTCCCATGTTAAATTTTGAGAATTATTTAGAGATATTAAATTTCCCAAATTTGCAGGAGCCGTTATCGTATCAGAACATAATTCCAATGTGTTTTCTATTATTGGAGATTCTGCTATATAAGAAACTCCAATAAAAGAATCTTTTACACCTGTTACTAAATTTACTAACACAGATCTTGAATCTAAATAGGTATCACTATAATATGTGAAATTTGTGTTTTGTAAATTAAAAATACCAGACAGAACACAATACCTAGTATCACTAATAGGAAGATCTGTTTGATCTATTTTTATTTGAACTAATTGAAAATATTGTTTTTCGTTGAAAAATCCGTTATTATTGTCTGTTATTACATACGAAGATTTTAAAGTTGGCGACAATCCTGACATTTCATCCAATTTATCTTGCCCTAGATTAACTGAAGAATATATATTATTATCGTTTGGAACATAATAATTTACATCATATGTTATAAAGGTAGAATCTGGTCTTATTGTGCAGTTTTTATTAAAAACAACAGGAACTGGTTCCAAAACAGTTGAAAAGTATCCGGGATTAAATTCATCATTAAATTCTATTACAGGTCTCTCTATTCTAGTTTTTATAGAGGAAGCTGTGTAGTATAATGAATATGTGGATGTTGAGGGGAGAGGCTCTGTTACGGGAGTTTTTTTTACAAAAAGATTATTAGCGGAAGCTGCGCCCAAATCTGTAGAATTTGTAAAATAAAAATCATTATATGTGCTTATTAAACGTGTATTTGTAGTTAAACTCCATTTTCCCGTTCCTGAATTATATGTAGGCTTTGCTGTTGGATATAATAACAACTTTGTCGGATATAAAACATACGAATATGTTTTATCTGAAAAATCTCTTACTCCGGGTTTTACATTTATATTTAACGAATTAAATGCATCTCCCTTATAGAAAGCGTTTCTTTCGGCTCCTACATCCCACGTAAGAATTGTATTCGATAGGGTGTCTATTGTTAATAACCCTTGAGTGTCATATGAAGTTGTGGCATTTGCATATGTATAAGTATTTGCAAAAAAGTTATTTAAAGAAACATTCTGATTTTTAACAAAACGAAATAAATTTTCAGCAGGAATTTGACCCAATGCAGGATTTATAAGATTTCCATCTATAGTAATCCTATATGCTTCGGTGGGCCATGAACCCGTTTGAATTATATTAAAAGCCTTAACGTATGCCATGTTTCACAGAATACTTATGTTAAAGTTATTAAAACGTTATTTGACCTTATATGCCATCGATACCGTAGCTTTTGTATTATTTTTATTTAAAATCTCATGTCCAAGAGGATAAAATCCCCTATTTCTTAATGTTTCTTGTAATTTTAAAATTTCTTTATTCAACAAGGATTCTCTTTCACTAAAAGAACTTCCTTCTGTAAACAGTACACTGTGATTATAGGATAATATATTATTCATTCATATATTTAGATTATAAACCTAAAAAGGCAAGTGGACATTTTTTAACATCTCCTTGTTCATATTTTTTAGGATCTCTAAAAAATTTTTTATATCTATCAAAAAATACAGTATGCGCTTTATCCCATTGTCTTTTAAAGAATCCATGATCGAAAGAAAATGAAGATTTAAATGTTTGTTTTTGAATGGGAATTACTTGTATAATTGGAGTTCCTTTTGAAATCAATCCTCGAAAATCTTTTTTAAGAAAAAAAACAAAATTAACAGGTGCAGGAAACTTATCAGTATCCACAATTGCAGGAATACATCTAAACGGAAGCTCATCATAATTTAATGGATGAATAAATAAACTAGACCACTTTTTAGGGGTTTTTACGATCCAAGGATTTATAAATTTAAAAGGAGTATCATAGCAATCATTTGGTATTGGATACTTTCCCAATTGTTCTTCTTTTTGAATATCGACAACTTTTATACTGTCCCATGCCCATCTGATATTGATATCATTCTGTCCTTTATTTTCAATCCAAACATCACAGTGAAGAGGAATGTGGTATCCTGCTGTAATCGAATCCCAAACGGGCATACATTTTTTTATTGTAGACGTAGGATCTCCAAAATCATCAACAGATTTATTTCCATTGATATACGAAGGCGTTTCACATATCCAATCTGGAAGTTTTTTCGATGAGGGATATGGCTTTTCGAGTATTTCTAAATATTCTTTTGAATCTGCTATGAATTCTATTATTTTTTTCACATACAAATTATAGAATAGTTTCGAATAAAATCAAGCAGTTTCGCTCAGTTTGTCTATAAGTTTATTTAAATTTGTTTTAATCCCTTTTAGTATTTTTGTATCTATTGGTTTTTTATTTTTAGGAACAACGATTGGAATCTCGACCTGTCTAGGAATTCCTCGAATATTAGGAGAAGTCATTCCTGTAGTTGTATTTGATATATAATCAGCAGAAAAAGTATTCATGATGTTTATTGTACTTACATATAAAAATCATCCACAAATCTAAATATTATATATACATAAAATGTCAGCACCTTTAAATACCACATCTCCGTTAACATACCCAAATTGGCTGAAATATCAGAGTTCAAGCATAGAAAACTTGCAACAATTGTATTCCGATTACCTCAGAGAATGGTATGCTGAAAATAATATATTGTTTTCTAAAAATGGAAATTTAATAAAAGAAAATTATATTCAATTGCTAAAAGATTTAAATTTTCTTTTTAATTTGGAAGAAAAGGATCTATTTTTATCACAATTAGATTATTCAAACGATGAAGAACTTATATATATGATTCCGTATTTTGTTAAAAAATTGAAAGATATTTGTAAAATAATATCTTCTAAAAGAGAATCTGCAAAAAAAGCAAAATTAAAATACAATTTAATAGGATCGAATCGAGGATTGGAGAATCTTTTATATGAATACATTTTAAAGGGATTTACAAAAGACGATAATAATATTTCCCAAATACCAATTTCTATATTTTCAGATATAGTACCCGAATTATCCGCTGTAAATGAAAATTTCTTTATAGAATTAGAAGAGTTACACGAATCGCAAAATTATCATGATTCGGATCCTTCCGTGCCTATTGATGAATATGTAGAACTGAAAGATTTGTTAAATACTATTCCATTTGATTCTTATTCGGAGGAAGAAATAGCTAAATTAATATCTACAAGATATTTAAATAAAATAGCAGATACTCCTTTATCTCGATTATTTAATCAATATTTAAATGAAATTCCAACACTTTCAACCGCAGCGTTATTCGATTCCACCACAAGTACCGTATATGATTTAATAGATGCGAATAAAAAATATTTAGGGCAATCGGTTTACGGATTAACCGCAGTTAGAACGAGTGAGATCGATACACCAGATTTTATTTTAAATTTAGATTTTCAATCTGGCAATAATTGGTTTTATTGGCCATCCGGAGATAAAATAATAACCGATGATATATTAAATAATACTTTTAATCCTATTAGTATTAATAGTTCATCCTTTGTGACATCAACCGCAACCGGAGGACAAGATATAACAGACTCTGATTTAATTTTTACAGATAAAAACGGAGTACTCGAAGGCGCATGGTTAAAGGGTCCCAGAACAGAATCTATAAAGTCAACCATGCAAATTAATATCGACGCAGAAACTACTAGGGAATTTATATTTCCATATCCGGGATTTTCTCTGACATCCAAGGGTACGTTGTGGAATGGATTTAGTTTAAATGATGATGATTATTTTATATATAAAAAATTAAGCAAAGAACAGAAAGACATAATATTAAAAGAATATAATACACAACAACTTCCAAATTCAGCATCAGTTGGAATATATATAAATAATTCAAATTTAGTATATGATAATGCATTTGCTGAATTATTTTCCGATGAAGCAGACGTATTAACAAAAAGAAATCACACAACTGACAGCATCGTCAGTTACAGTGATCTATTAAATGGAAATGTCGAACAAGCATATTTATATAAATTTTTAACTACAGACCTACCCATAAAATCTGGTTTAAATGAAATAGCATGGCCAGTATTAGTGTATGATACCAATTTACCAATAAAAATATCACAATTAGATACATGTCTTCCGATAACGCTCTCACAAATAAATCCTTCATATTGTATGAATGGTGCTGTTGCAGGAAGAACTTTGGCAGAAGCCGATGTTATTTATAAATTAGATTCGATAACAGGTGATCCAATTGAAGCTGCTTGGTTAGGTTCAGGAAATCTTCAGATGTTAAAAATTTCCGAAGATATAAAAGTATATGATGAAGATATAGTTTATTGTGCATCTTACTTGGAAGGTGCTATACAGGGAGGATTAAATACAAAAATAAATGCAAAGGAAAAAATATCATTTGTCTGGATGGATGTTGATACTTTTGCAGATGATGTGATATTTCATAGACAACACTCCGAAGACTGTCCTTATCAAAAAACAATACCAAATAATTATTATTTTAATCAAGACTTTTTAAATTCAAATCCTTTAAGCAATTTAAAAAATTGGGAAAAATGCAGATGCAAAGCTGTAAATTATTCTCCAATTGGACATTCCGGAGAACAATTTACAGACTACAATGGAATATCAGATTATCTCTTTGCAGATCCACAAGGAATGGGATCCGATTTTGCAATAAATACTTGGTTGGATACCAGAGGATATAATCCATACGAAAGTCCTCAATTTTCATTTTATCAATTAGATGGAATTGATGGAGATTCTCCTGTTGGATGGGGTAGTGGTAAATGGAAAACCGGAACAGGTGCTCCTATGGTTTTAAAAACAGGAAGACGCTATACATATTATAGAACTTCATTTAGGATTAATACCACAGACAATCAAACAACTACACCATATTTAGTTATAAATTATGAATATAAAAAACTTAAAGGAAATTATATTGCAAATTCAAACGAAAAATATGATATTGTAATTGTTATTGATAACAGTCTTTCTCAAAAACCAAATATCGAAAAAACGCTTTCTATTATTGAAGGGTTTTCTGAGGGTGTTTTAGCAAACGGGTTGAACACTCAAATTTCTATTGTTTCCTTCGATGAAACTGCTAGAAGAGTTAGTTATTTAACAAATAATATTTTAACTGTAAAACAGGGATTACAAAATATTAAAGTACAGAATACATATCCACAATATTTCACAAATATTGAAAGTGGGCTGAATATAGCAGATTTTATTTTAAATAATGAAATTAATCCAAGTGAAAATACAAATATTTTTAATGAACTGTGTAATTCATTAAATTTTACAATACAAAAAATAGGAACATTTAAACAGGAAGTAAATATTCCTAGACCAGATTCTAAAAAAATCATAATGCTTTTTTCAGACGGAGATCAGACTGTTACATACGCAAAATCTCCAATATCTGTAGCAAATAGCATTAAAAATAAAGGCATAGATATTTATTCGGTTGAAATAGGAGTGAATTCTTATTTTAATAACGTTATGAGAAAAACTTCAAGTAATTTCAATACGTTTTTTAGTTTGCAAAAATATTTAAATGAAGGTAGAGGAACTGAAAACAATTTCTACCAATATCTCATATCTTTATTCAGCAATGGAAAAGTCAATATAGTTCCAACTTGGTATAAAGCCAAACGCGATACCTTCGGAAACTGGATCGAAACGAGAGAACTTTCGGACATGGTTTTAAATGCTGGAGATTTTATTTCTTACGTCCATCAATCAAATGCAGAATTTACTGGTCCTGACAATACAAGTTTCTTTACTCCCGCAATTTCGTTTACAATAAACATAGAATTAGATGGGTGGGATTATTATAATAATTATTTTAGTTTAAGTGCTATAGGAGATGCTACCGGAGCAAAACCTTTTTGGGCAAAGTCATATACAACTCCCCAAGAATCAAACGAAAATTTTGATAAAGAACTTCCATATTTTGGAGGACAAATTAGATTTTTTGATGATTATGTTCCCCTACATCAGCCAGAAGTTTCTGATATGATTTTATCAAATGGAAGTTTTTTAACATATACAAGAAGAGGAAACACCAATTTAACATGGACAGAACCCCTAACTTTAACAGTTAATATCTCATCATATCAATGGAATAAAATAACATTCTATAAAGACGTATCAAACTTGTCAGATTTATTAAGGATTCGAAATAAAACAGATTTGATAGGATATGCTTCCGAAGAGCCTAGTGACATGGTATTGGAAAGTTATTCTTCGTTTCTTCCTCCAAGATACAATTATTATGCTAGAAATCCCTTTACATATATTCAAAATTTATATTATAGAAATAAATGCCTAGATTCTTTTGCGCTGATAAACACCGCAATAGCAATAAATGCAGAAAGTAATTATTCTAATTTGGATAATACATTTTATCCAACTGTTGCGACCATATCCTACCCATCACTTGCAACAAGCGATAAACAAACCGGACAATATCTATTACCGGAAAATTTAGGAACTTCTTATTGGAGAGGTAGAGGATATGATATTAAAGTAGATACGGATACTCTTACATTCATAGATGGAATAAGTGCTGAAAGAATGTTTTTAGATATTAATAAATTCGGTCCAAGACAAAGAGGATTAACGAAAAAAGATCAACACAGTCCAGTAAAAATAGATGGAATAGATTCTCGATGGATGATGGAATCCTATGGAGCATCCGAAGCAACTGGAACTATTATAGATACCTTAAATAATCAAAAATATACACCATATCAAACTCAATATGAAATTACAAAAAGAAATGATTATGGATTGACTAGACAAGATGATGATTTTCAGTTTTGGAATATTGATGGAGATAATTCAATATGGGATTCTCCCGAAAAATATCCATTAACTTTTAGAAAAGAATTATTAAAATCTTCCATGGAAAATCGAAAAAAAGATTTATTAGTCGATAAGGGAGATATGGTTGAATGGAAAATTGATATTTTCGGAAATAATTATGGATTATATAAAACATATACATCCTCTCCCCAGTTTAGTGGATTTGGAAATTCCGCATTAAGTACTTTTACAGAAAACAGCGGAACTAGTACCACAGAAACATTTAACTGCGGCTGTAGCAATGGAACGTCCTCTTACACAGTAAAAACTGGAGTGAATTATATAGTAAATTCAACAGGAGGAGATGTCGGAACTGGAGCAGGAATTGGATATTCCGCACCTACAACATATCCGCTTCCTAGATTTACTCCAACACCAAAATATCCTGTTGGATGTTCAGGTTGCGGTACTCCTACTTCAAATGATCCAAGCACTGTTGAATATTATGGATATTCATCCACTCCAAATTTCTGTTCTTGTGTAGGATCTGGTGCAATATGCAATTCTGCCAGCGTTAATACATCCGAGGGACCAAAAATAGGATATTATTGTGTTGTAGATGATACTCCAATTGGTCCTATCCAGTGTTTTTCCCAAGATAATGGATGTATATATCCATATTTAGGCTGCAACCCTCCATACAATTTTATAGCAAGCAAGGTATTTATAAATCCATTTAATGCTCAAGCAACTGCATATATAACTGGTGGTGCGGATGATGATGCTTTATTAGAATATAATGGTGAACAACTTTGGTTGAGAAGCGGTAGTAGCACAATTCCTTCATGTAATGCGGGTAATTTTACATACACATTAACTGTTGCTCCGAAAGCATCTTTTAGGCTTACTGGTTATGATATATTAGGATATTGTGGAAGTGTAAATGCTTGTGTAACATTTACTGCCACGTAAAAATTCTATTGACAAGTAAACACATTTTTCATATATTCCGCTTCCTATATGAAAAATGCACTTGTTGTTCTGTTGGGAATGGTAATGACGTCCTGTACATATTCGCCTACGCGCTATCAATACAATGATAATTCAACCACAATTCATCCAGAACGTTCAAAACAACTACAAGAATATCGACAAGAGCCTTCAGAGTGTGGAAAGTATTCTAACTATTCAAATCCTTATAACTATGTAATGGATCCAAACGATTCTTCTAATGTTTACAGAGCACCTGTATATGGTCGAGGAGCAAATTATGCTGAGGTATATAATTATTATCTAGCATCGCATGGGAAACGATAAGAATCTATCATATTATATTATATATTGTTTTTGGTATTTTTATTTTTTAATAAAAAATCTTCCAAATATTTTATATCTTTTAATAATAAGGGAATTACTTTATATTAAGTATACGATAGCATATATTATCGAACTATGTTTAAAATAAAATATAAAATTGCTCGATTGATTATAAGAATTCAACTACTTTTTGTTGAAAAGTATTCCGAATCTTATGAAAAATTTCAAGAAATTATTGAAATTATAAATGATGAAGAGGATTTTGAAGAGTTTTTTTGCATTAAGAGAAATAAATTCGACTAAATATTTTAAATGAAATTCGATATTATTGTAGAAAATATTTTAACAGAAGCTGCCAGATGTACTGGACTAACTAAAAAAACATCCAGTGATCGCAAAGGTAAAAAATACATGCAGTGTGTAAAAAATCCAAATGGAAAAGGATATAAAAGAGTACATTTCGGACAAAAAGGCGTAAAAGTTACAGGAAAAAGCGGAAACACAAAACGTAAAAAATCTTTTAGAGCGAGACACAAGTGCTCGACGGCAAAACCCGGAACTGCCAAATATCTTAGTTGTAAGAATTGGTAATTATATTAAAGTTTTTATTGACATTCCATATGTCTTCTATTAAACTTCTAGAAAATATGGAAAATAATAAAAAACAAACTCAAAAACCTTGTGATAAGGATTCTTTAAATTTTGGGAATTTAATGCTCCGAAATGGAGGGTATATGTTCTTCAACAAAGAAAACCACAAAAAAGAAAATAAACCAACTACTATTTCAAAATGAATAAAAAAGTATTAATTCTCGGTGCAGGATATGTTGGGACTAAACTACATTCTTTTTTAAAAACAAATCACCATGTTAATATTATTTCCAAAAAAGAATTAGATTATTCAAATCCAAAGACTTTTAGTAAATTTTTAAGCGACAATCGGTATGATTGGGTCATCAATTGTTCCGGATTTACTGGAACACCAAACGTAGATGGATGTGAAGATCATAAAGAGGAATGTTTTCATTATAATGTAACAGTTCCATTGCAGATTACAAAGGTATGTAATTACTATAATATAGCACCTATTCATATCGGTTCCGGATGTGTTTATAGTGGATATAACAAAATTTATACAGAAGATGATTTGGCAGACTTTGGAATGGATAGTCACGAGTCTTCTTTTTATTCAAAAACAAAAGATGCCTTCGAAAAGCTATCAAACCATATGGATAGGTATATTCTTAGAATTCGAATTCCTTTTAATGGAATCGTAGAACCTAAAAATTATCTATATAAACTTCTAAATTATGATAATTTGATATCCAAACAGAACTCTATTACATGTGTAGATGATTTGCTACATTTCATATATTCTTTTATGCAGCGTCAATACCGTCCAGAATTTGGAATTTATAATGTAGTAAATGAAGGGTCTGTTGATGGTTTTGATGTCATTCAAATGCTTAAAAATAATGGATTGGAAAATCCCAACTGGTCTTTCAAATCTATCGAAGAAATGAATTTTAAGGTAGCTAGAAGCAATTGTATTTTATCAACAGATAAGATTAAGCAATTGGGATTGGGATTGCCTTCCGTCAACTTAAGTTTGGAAAAAGCTATTAAAAATTATTCAGATCAGATTATTTTTCAGTAATTATTTATATGAAATTTTTATTAGAAACAGTCCAACTCTTAAAAGAAAAACTAGAGCAGCTTGAATTTGATTTTAACAAAAAGCCGACAAGTCCTTCTTTAAAGGAACAGGCATTAAAGGATGATTCTGAAAGAGAGTTTAAGATAATTTGGGATAGGAATACATATTCCACAATGGCAAATTCCAGAGAAGAGGCACTCGGTAACTTCGCATATAGATTGTCCAAAGGTAGTACAAAAGGCACAGGCTTGCTGAGAAATGAATTGAAATCTTATAGAGTTTTGGATACAAAATGGAAAATAAAGTACTAAAATTCGTATAAAAAGTATTCCAAAATCGAGAAAAACCCTTTAAAAGGTACATAATTTTACCAAAAAGGTACATATTTTTAACATTTTTTTAATGTATATAAAAATATAATATATTGGATAATATTAGATTATATTAATTATATACTGTATTATATGAAAATAATAAATATCTTTACACTGTGATGGAATTTTAATATTGTTACAGGAACATAATAAATGACAAAAGTAAAACAAAAAAGAAATATTGCTACTGTGAAGTTGATCGACAAGAATATTGTCGGGAAAAGAAAACCTCGTAGAAAATCTACGATACCTTCTATTCTTAAAAAACCAATTGATCAATTAACAGACGAAGAGTATGCTATTAGGCAAGAAAAGATGAAAGACTTTCTTCCTAAAATGGGAAATGTTAAAAAAACTATTGTCATCGATTTGACTAATAATCCAGAGGAGTGTAAAAAACATACAGAATCTTCCTGCTTTCGTCCAGACATTTATTTGGATTATGGATGTTCTCATTGCAGCTTGAATAAGTATTGTTCGTGCCGTCTAAAAAATCTTAAAAAAAGACATTGACACTTTCACTTATATGATGTAAATTTATATACAGAGTTGGTTCCCGATGAGCCAACGGGACTGGGAATACTCGGTCGAAAACAAAATCGGAAATTGATATTTGACATTTTAATTTTTGGTAGATAGAGTAGTAATACCTATCCCTGTGGACTCGAAAGAGGAGTGATATCTGAAAAGAAGCGTTTCGAGAGTATTCGCACTCACTTACCAAATATGTTTAGCAGACTCGCCATGCCTCTGCTCGCAAAAAGTAATTTCCGAAGTACAAAGAAATGAAAGCGAGATTATGCACACTTTGGCGGGTGTTCTTTAATAACTGGAATGTTAGCTTAGAGGCAGCTATCATCTAAGGAGTGGGACTGGACGTGGAGAACTGGTAATTCGTATGGACACAATTCAAATAAGCCATACACCCTATTTATAGGTACGGAGATG
>Ga0214921_10002949_pt1 | contig 26879 bp, 31 predicted proteins | sample LL1505_MetaG_FD_177992 | JGI IMG/M metagenome (GOLD analysis project Ga0214921, IMG submission 177992) | Freshwater microbial communities from Lake Lanier, Atlanta, Georgia, United States - LL-1505 | ecosystem: Environmental > Aquatic > Freshwater > Lake | place: USA: Georgia | collected... | reverse complement strand
TTAGCTAATTTATATGATCTTACTTTTCCACCATGACCTTTAACTGTTGGTTCTGGAAACCCTGGCAGATCAGTTATAGCAAATTCATGAGCTGGCTTTCCTAATGCATCAGCAGCAGAAATCCAACCAGATCCCATTACTAGAGCAACATCATGCTTTTTTTGGCCAGTTATTTTTGCAATCTCTTTCGCTGCTTTTTCTGCAGTACCGATTGGGTCTTTATAAAGTTTGCTCATGTGAGAAACTTATCCTAAATATTACTTATTTTTTAACTCAGGCCAGCTATATCCAAGAGTTATAATCATCTTGCGTAATAAAGGTAGGGATAAGCCAATAATCCCACTAGGGTCACCTTCAATATTTGTAATAAATGGTGCACTTAGACCATCTAATGTAAAGCCACCCGCTACATTTAAAGGCTCTCCAGATTCAACATAATCTAATATTTCGGTATCACTCATTTGTGCAAACTCAACTTTCGCAGTTGATCTTTCACTTAATTCGATTCCTTGTTTTAAATCAATTAAGCAATGTCCAGTATGAAGGTATCCTGATTTTCCACTCAGTTGCTTACATCTGGTGATTGCATTTTCTCTATTACCTGGCTTACCAAGAGATTTACCTTCAAACTCAAATGTTGAATCACACCCAAGAATAATTGAGTTACTTGGAGCCTTTTCTTTTACAGTATGTGCTTTTAGAATTGCAAGTGCTATTACTAATTCAGATGGTGATAATGCATCAAACTCTTCTGCCTCCTCATTTACCCCACTTACTAATACAGTTGGTTTAATTCCAGCACTTTCCAGCAGACGCAACCGCGATGGTGAGGATGAGGCGAGAATTAAATCGATCATTATGCGGGTAACCTTATTACATGGCATTCCCAACTGTTGGCATCATTGCCAGCCACCTAGTGCGGGGAATTTACGAGTTCGAAGCGCTAAAACTAGGAATAAAAGTTAACTATTTATTTGAGAAGTGTTCAGTTGAGGAGTTAATCACTTTTTCCCAGGGCTGTGATCTTATCTATGTTGACCCAAGAATGATCTCAACAGCCACAATTAAAACTGTTGAAAAAACAGGCGTAAAAATTTATCCATCTACAAAGACTCTTGAACAATTTCAAAAAATAAGTACTAGTAAAACTACTGGTGAGCGTTTATCAATTTTAGTTGCGAGATCAGCACATCTTCAGGTCTGCACTTGGCCGATTGCTCTAATAACAGATAACTTAACAATTACTCCAGCACCCGGTATGAACTCTGAACAATCACAAGATATTCAATTATCCGCCCTTAAGTTAGCTGATGAAATTGGTCTAATCGGTGCTGTTGAACTACTAGTTGATGCAAACGATTATAAAAAACTGATAGATGTTAATTGGCTAGCTCCAAACTCTGGATACTGGAGTCAAATTGGTTCAAAGACCAATTTTTATGAGCAGAACTTGCGTGCAGTATTAGATCTTCCACTTGGAAGCACTGAGATAAATTCTCAATTCATCCTAACTGGCAGGTTATCTACCGATCCAACTAGTGATGATTACCGTCCATATTTGCACCTAATGGCTCGCAACCCAGAGCTTAAATTCAATCAGGTAAGTAAAGAAGTTGGAATCACTGGTGATAATTTGGAAGAGCTATTAACTGAAGTGATCCATACCCAGCAGTATTACAGTGGTGAAATAAATGAGTAACTAAATACGTTTTTTATATTCAATAGCGGGGCAATGATTCATTACTGCAAAAAGTCCGGCATCCTGTGCACGTGCAATTGCTGCAGCATCTATCACACCTAATTGCAACCAAACTCCTTTTGCTCCTATTGCAATCGCCTCATCTACTACATCACCAGCAAGATCAGAGTTAATGAAGATATCTACAACATCAACTGGTACTGGGATATCAGATACCTTGGCGTAACCAGTTTGGCCATGAACAGTCTCTGTTTTTGGGTGTACTGGAATAATTGTGTGTCCTTTTTCAATTAATAACTTTGCTACACCAAAAGCGGCACGTTCTTTGTTATTACTTAGTCCAACTATCGCCCAAGTTTTAAGGCTTAGTAGTTGATCTATTTGACTACTCATTATTAGAGCGCCCTAGTGCTCTAAATTTCCAACCAGCATTTCGCCATAACTGCCTATCGAGGGCATTTCTTCCATCGATCATAGTTGCATTTTTTACAAGTGATTTAACCTTGACTGGATCAATTTCTCGATAAATTTTCCACTCGGTTAAATGAAGAACGATTTCTGCATCCTTTAATGTGTCATTAATTTCAATAGAAAAATTCAGAACTGGAAAGCGCTTTTGTGCATTTGCAATAGCTTTTGGATCATGCACAGTAACTATTGCCCCGGCCGCTTGAATCTGCACTGCAATATCTAGAGCTGGAGAGTCACGGACATCATCACTGTCAGGTTTAAACGCAGCGCCTAAAATCGCTACTTTTTTCCCTTGTAAATTATCTGATAAATCTTTACGCACTAATTCAATAATTCTTTGTCGAGCACGCAAATTAATTGCATCAATCTCTTTCAAGAATTCAACTGCTTGTTTAGCGCCTAATTCTTCTGCTCTAGCCATAAACGCGCGAATATCTTTAGGTAGACAGCCGCCACCAAAGCCAATTCCTGCCTGTAAGAATCTGCTTCCAATTCTTGGGTCATAGCCAATGGCCTTAGCCAGCACCGTTACATCACCATCTGCTGCTTCACATATCTCAGCCATTGCGTTTATAAATGAAATCTTGGTTGCTAAAAATGAGTTAGCCGCAACTTTAACCAACTCAGAAGTTGGTAAATCAGCTCTTACCCAAGGCGTATTCTCTTTTAAGTTTGATGCGTATACCTCTTTTAAAATATTTTCAGTACTATCGTTTACCACTCCAACTACCAATCTATTTGGCTTTAAAGTGTCTTCAACTGCAAAACCTTCACGTAAAAATTCTGGGTTCCATGCCAAATCTGCTTTTGGATTTAATTCAATTAACCTACTTCGCAGTCTTGCAGCAGTACCGACTGGCACAGTTGATTTACCAACTACTAATCCGCCAGCCTTAACTAATTTTGCAATTGATTCTAAAGCCGAATTTACATATGTTAAATCAGCTGAATTTCCACCTTTAACTTGGGGAGTACCAACACAAATAAAATGAACATCACAATCTGCTAAGTCATTTATATTTGTGGTGAAACTTAACCGACCTGATTTTATTTGCTCTGCCAATAACTCCTCAAGGCCTGGTTCATAAAAAGGTACCTGACCTTTTGATAGTAATTCGATCTTGCTTACTTCGGTATCAAAGCCAATGACCTCAAAACCTAGACTCGACATACAAGCAGCATGCGTGGCGCCTAGGTAGCCAGTGCCGATTACAGAGAGTTTTAATGCCATATGGTGAGCCTATCTAAATATTAGTTAATTATCGACAGATATTATCTTCAGCAGTTCGACTTTTAAATTTATCAATAATTTCAACCTTTGGCGTAGTAGTTGAAGACGGTGAAGGTGATGGCATTACCTCATCAACTACAGCTCTATCTTCTCGTAATCGCTGCCAAAGCTCTGGTGCAAGAACAGGATCCCAAAGCACAGAGGCAGTAACGCCATTTGAATAATAACTTAAATCTGAGAGTGGAACAGTTAAAGTTCTAACGTTAGATGTTGCTAGAGATTTCATTTGTTTAGCCAGGGTAATCAAATCTGAGTTTTTTAATCCTTTATCCGTTGTAACTGCTGATAGTGATGAGTTAATAAAGCTACTCATAGTAATTGGGTTTAGCAATACCCCAGCACTTGTTGCTTTCTTTAGAATTGATGACATAAATGCTTGTTGTCTTTGCATTCTTCCAAGATCTCCCATGCCATCAAATTCTCGCGTTCTAACATATTTCAGAGCTTCTATACCGTTTAAAGTATGAACGCCAGCTTTTAAAACTAAATGACTTTTTGGATCATCGATATCTCTCTTTGTACAAACTTCAATTCCACCGAGTGAGTCAACAATTCTGGCAAAACCAACAAAGTTCATCTCTATGTAGTGATCTATTTTTAATTGGGTCATTTCTTCAAGTGTTTGAATTAGAAGTGGTGCACCACCCCAGTTAAAAGATGAGTTAATTTTTGAATGTACCGCCGGAATTATCTTGCCAGAGGCATTAGCATGTTGAGGTATTAATGCAAATGAATCGCGAGGAATTGAGATTATTACTGCTTTATCTCGTGCCTTCGAAATATGTACCAACAACATTGTGTCTGATCTCTTACCAGCAGCGGTAGCAACAGATCCAACTCTGAGCGCTTTTAGCTCAGCTTTGGTCAAACCTTCTCTGGTATCAGATCCAACTAATAAATAATTAACTGCAGATGATTTTTTATCTGGCCGCTTATCTAGTCCGGCAAATGCATCAATTTTATTTATAGAGGCGTTAACTGTTCCAAACGCCAGCGCGCTAATTGCAGAAATGGCTAAAACTGTCACCGAAATGCCAGTTAAGATTCGCACACTTCGAGCAGATTTCATCTTCTTATCCTAGATTATGGGCAGGGAAATACTGCGCTCAATATTGGCTGGAGGGGTTATGAATGATTTAACACTTCCTTCCGTCTCAGTAATCTTGCCAATTCTCAATGAAGAGCGGGATTTAGGTAATTGCATCTCAGCAATTCTTCAGCAGGAGTACGCTGGAAATATTGAAATAATTTTAGCTCTAGGGCCATCAAAGGATAGAACTACAGAAATAGCAACTGAACTAGCAAAATTTGATTCTCGAATTAAATTAGTTAGTAATCCTTCTGGGCAAACTGCAGCTGGATTAAACCTTGCGATTGCAAAATCAAGTTATGAAGTAATTTGTCGAATAGATGGTCATTCTGAGATTTCAAATAGTTACATAAAGACAGCAGTAGAAATTATGAGCAAGCAAGGCGCGGTCAATGTTGGCGGCTTAATGTATGCCGATAGTGAGATTGGGTTACAACGCACTATTGCAATTGCAATGCGATCAAAACTAGGTGTTGGACCTTCTAAGTTTCATACCGGAGGTAGTGCAGGTGAATCAGATACGGTTTATCTCGGAACATTTAATAAATCTGCCGTATTAGAAGCTGGTGGATTTGATGAAAGATATATCAGAGCCCAAGACTGGGAGTTAAACCACCGCCTGCGAAAACAAGGTGGATTGATCTGGTTTGATCCTAGGTTAGTAGTTACTTATAGACCACGAAATACACTTTTTAAACTAGCAAAACAGTACTTCCAATATGGTCGCTGGCGCAGAGCTATATCAAGACAACATAGTTCTACAGTTAATTTCCGCTACCTTGCCCCACCATTTACAGTTCTAGCTAATTTGTTTTCTTTCTTACTATCAATATTAGTTACTCCCTTATTTCTGATTCCACCTCTTATATATCTTTCACTCGTAGTGATTGGTGGAGTAATTATTGGTAAAAAATTTATCGATCGCCTGCTTATGCCAATAGTTTTAGTAACGATGCATATATCTTGGGGAATTGGGTTTATAACTTCGCCTAAAAATCTTTTAAAAAATTAGTTGTTATGCAGTACAGAGTTTAATCCACTCCAACTACCGCTCTTAGGAACTACTTCCAGTGAACCACTTTGTGAGTTGCGCCTAAAGAGAAGGTTATTTGCTCCACTTAACTCTTTTGCTTTAACAATTTTTCCATCAGGAAGAAGTATTTTTGATCCAGCGGTTATATAAACGCCAGCTTCAATTACACAGTCATTACCTAGGCTAATTCCAGCACCAGAGTTAGCACCAAGAAGGGTGCGCTCTCCAATCGAGATCACCTCTTTACCGCCCCCACTAAGTGTTCCCATAATGGATGCACCGCCACCAATATCACTGCCATCTCCTACTACTACGCCAGAACTAATTCTTCCTTCAACCATAGATTTTCCTAATGTCCCAGCATTGAAGTTCACAAAGCCTTCATGCATAACAGTTGTACCTGCTGATAAATATGCTCCAAGTCTTACGCGGTCACCGTCTGCAATTCTTACTCCTTCTGGAATAACGTAATCAATCATTCTTGGGAATTTATCAACAGAATAAACAGTTAGATTTCCATATTTATTTTGCAGTGCTAACCGAACTTGATCAAAACTATTTATCTCACAGGCACCAACAGAGGTCCAAACTACATTTGGCAATAACGCAAAAATGTTATCAAGATTTATACCATGTGGCTTCACTAATCTATGTGAGAGTAAATGAAGCCTTAAATAAACATCTGCCACATCTTTAGGTGCAACTGATAGATCAATGCTGATATCAACTGCAATCTTCTTAACTTTTCTAATCAAATCACTATCTTGTTGAAGGTTAAGAGTCTCACCTTGTTTATTTGCTGGCTTACTTCCAAGACCCAATGAATGAAAATGACAATCAAGAGTTTGCCCAGATTCCGTTTGTGTGGCAACACCAACGCCGTATGCCATGCTCTGACTACTACTCATTAGGCAACGGTATCAAAATTGGCGTTAGGTAATAGACTAATTTCATGCGCGTATCTGTTTTCTGCTCATCTGCTCCTGATATTCCAAAAAGCTCTCTTGATTTGGCATTTGGAATTGGTGAAGCAATTGGTGAACAAGGTTGGGATCTTGTTTGGGGCGGCGGAAAAGCTTCGATGATGGGAGCAGTTGCAAAGGGTGCAAGATCAAAAGGGGCTGCAACTATTGGCGTAATACCCCAACCACTTATCAATCTTGAATTTGAAGATAAAGATGCAACTCAAATGCATGTTGTTAGTGATATGCGAACTCGTAAAGCAAAAATTGAAGATCTTTCAGATGCGTTTATTGCCCTTCCTGGTGGAATTGGAACATTAGAAGAATTCTTTGAAATCTGGGTAGGTAGTTACCTTAAGTTTCATGACAAGCCAATCGCAATATGTGATCCGGTGGGATTTTATGATCCACTAAGAACTGCGCTAGATCACCTTGCTGAACATAATTTTATGAAAACCGGTCAAGCAGAGTTAGTCAGCTGGTGCAAAGATATTCCATCAACCTTAGATGCGATAAGAATCAGATGAAGAAATTATCACATCTGTCTTTGACTGTAGAGATTAATAAGCCAGTTGAAACTGTATGGAAATTATTAGTTGATTGGCAAAGTCAAAGTAAATGGATGCTACAGACAAAAGTTTGGTCGGAGCTTGATCAAGACAAGACAGTTAAAAATGGTAAGGGAGTATTAGTTTTTGCTTTTACTGGATTATTCCCAAAGCTTTATCCAAAACTTCGTTTCGGTATTTTAGACACTATGGAGGTGACAAAGTGGAAGCCTCCAGTACTTTGTGAAGTTGTGCATATCGGCAGAGTTATTCGCGGAACAGGCAAATTTGAGTTAAAGAGAAAACGGAACCGCACAGTTTTCCACTGGCAAGAGGAGTTAATTGCGCCAACTTATGTTTTGATTTTCATGAAACCACTCTTATTGCTGGGAGTTTGGCTCTCACTTCACAGGTTTGCTAGGCAACTTTCCGCTTAAGTCAATAAGTAGTGATTGAACTGAGTAAACTTTACTTATGACCACTGAAGATGGCGCTAAGACGATTGCTGAGTTGATCAATACTCTGCCAGAAGAAGAGCGACTTATTTTGACTTTACACTTAGTAAAAATGATCAGTGCAGCAGAAATAGCTAAAAAACTTGGAGTGCCAGAGCGAGCAGTAACTACGGTTATTGCATCAGGTAGATCGCGCCTAATTAGGTTGATTTCATAAGGGTATTTATAAGGATTTCCCACCCGCAGGTAATTAAGGGATAATTACGCCTCTAGCAAGGCTTTGATTGATATTTGGCAGGGGAGAGTTAAATGGCAGCGATGAAACCAAGAACTGGTGATGGTCCTATGGAGGTCACCAAAGAGGCTCGCTCAATGGTCATGCGTATCCCACTAGAAGGTGGCGGGCGACTAGTTGTTGAATTAAATGTTGAAGAAGCAACCAACTTAGGAAATGTTTTACAAGCAGCGGTCGCATTAGTTAAAAAGTAATCGACTGACCTAACTTTAAGCCGAGTTATGTTCAATAAACTCATAGATCCATATCCAAAACTAAGTTACTTAGCTGAAGACGATTTAGATTTCTCTTCATTCTCTGCTGTTGCCGTTCCTGTTTTTCCAGGTGATGAAATCAAAATAGTTAAAAGTAGATTTATCACAGCCTTAATTGAGTATACGAAACTAGATTTAAATATTGAGATTGCTAATTGGCCAGATTTCACTGCCAAAGCTGGTGAAATTATTGAGGTACCAATAAGTAATGAAAACTTAAAGCGAATTTATCTAGTTGGTGTTGGCGATTCCAATAATGAGGATATGCGCAGAGCTGCCACATCACTTGGGCGCAGGATTAAGGGGAGTAACGTAACAATTTTGTCTGCTTTATCAAATAATAAAGAGCAAATTGTTAATCAGGCAATTTCATTCATACTGTCAAATTACCAATACACATTAAAAAGTGAACAAAAGGATAAAAAACCAGAGTTTGTCATTTATGGTGATTTTGAAGAAGAGGTAGAGAGAGCACAGGTTATGGCAACTGCAGTTTGGCAAGCGCGTGATTTAATCCATACCCCATCAAATATTAAAAATCCTGAGTGGTTAGCAAAGCAAGCCACCGCAATGGTTTCAGCGAGTAAAAGTTCTAGTCTTTCAATCTCAGTTAAATCTGGTCGAGCATTAAAAGATTTTGGTGGACTTATTGCAATAGGAAATTCATCACCTAATCCCGGCCCTAGATTTATTCAGGTTTCTTATGCACCAAAAGGATCAAGCAGTTGGCCTCACGTTGTTTTAGTTGGCAAAGGAATTACCTTTGACACTGGTGGTGTTTCACTTAAAAGACCTTATGAAAGTATGACGGCCATGAAAAGTGATATGGCTGGAGCTGCTGCAGTACTTTCTGCAACAGTTGCAATGGCGAAAATTAAGCCAAAGGTAAAAGTCACTGCACTTTTAATGGCGGCAGAAAATGCTTTATCTGCCACATCTGCGCGTCCTTCAGATGTAATTACACAGTTTGGTGGCACAACAGTTGAAATCTTAAATACTGATGCAGAAGGTCGCCTAGTTTTAGCTGACGGGCTTGCATATGCTGATTTAGAGTTAGACCCAGATTACCTAGTTGATGTAGCAACGCTAACTGGGGCTGCAACCTTAGGGCTTGGCCGTCAATATGCTGCGATGTATACCCGAAAAATTCCACTTGCAAAAAAATTGCATGAATTAGGAAATAAAGTAGGAGAAAAGGTTTGGCATATGCCACTTTTAGATGATTACTCAGTGGCGTTAGATAGCGATATCGCAGATTTTAACCACCTAGCCGATAAGTTTGGCTACTCAGCCGGATCAGTAACTGCAGCTTTATTTTTGGAGAAATTTGTGGGAGAGCGTACTTGGGTGCACTTAGATATTGCCGGTACTGGCAGATCTGAAACCGATGCTGGCGAAAATGTAAAAGGTGGAACTGGATTTGGTGCAAGATTACTTATCGAATGGTTGGCCTCATTTTGAACGAAAACGTTTCACCACGTGGTGACATGAGTGCATTTTCTGAACAATTTGCGCACGAAGATTACTTCATGCAACAAGCAAGAACTAATGGACAAGAAATTGCTGCACCTGATCCAAGTGCTGGAGTTGGTAACTTCTTAAAGTTTGCAACTAAATTAATTAATTCTAAATCAGTGGTTGAGATAGGTACTGGCTCTGGCGTTGGTGGCTTATGGCTCTTACAAGGAATGCCAGTTGATGGCGTTCTAACCACAATTGATTCCGAACGTGAACATTCAAAAATTGCTCGAAATATTTTTGAAGAGGCAGGTATTACTTCAACTAAATATCGAATAATTACTGGAAAATTAATTGAAGTGGTCGGAAAACTTGCTGATAGCTCCTATGAATTAGTAGTTATTCGACCAGCTCTTGACCTATTTGACTTGGTTGCAGAGTCATACCGATTACTTAAGCCAAATGGCTTATTAATTATTGATCAAGTATTAAGTGGTGGCAGAGTCGCTGATTCAACCCAACGTGATCCTGAGAGTATTTCTCGCAGAGATGTTATTAAGGTTATAAAAGAAGATGAGCGCTGGCTAGCTACAGTGATTCCAATTGGCGCAGGTCTATTAGTTGCGAATAAACTTCCTTAAATGAATCAACCATCAAATACCCCATGGTGGCTGCCAAGTGATGAAGTAAAGCAAGTCCGGGTAGTCCAAACTAAGAGTAATTCTAACTTTATTATTTTTGCAGTTGTTATTGCACTTGTCGCAGGCGCACTTGGGGCAATGGTTGGGCGAAGCTCATCAACTAATATTGGTGCAAATTTGGTGGACACAAAAAATATTGTTGAACGAGCCCCAGATTCAATCGCAGCACTTGCTGCTCGGGTAATTCCGGCAGTTGTGTCAATATCAATTAATTCTTCATCTGGCTCTGGTTTTTTCCTAGATAGTGATGGATTTATTTTGACTAATAATCATGTTGTAAAATCAAATAATCTTGGAAAAATTACAGTGGAGTTATCAAATGGTAAGAAATATCCTGCAAAATTAATTGGCAGAGATGCATCTTATGATTTAGCTGTTTTAAAAATAGATGTAACTTCTGCGCCAACTCTGCAATTAGGAAATAGCGATAACATTTTAGTTGGAGATGCAGTTATTGCGATTGGTTCTCCACTAGGTTTATCAGGAACTGTCACATCAGGGATAATTAGCGCAAAAAATAGAGCGGTTACTACTGGCGATAGCTCTGGAGAAAGCTCATTTATTAACGCATTACAAACTGATGCAGCAATTAATCCTGGAAATTCCGGAGGTCCACTAGTTGATATAACTGGGGCTGTGGTTGGAGTTAATTCAGCAATTGCAACTCTTGGGTATGGAAATTCACCTGGATCAATTGGATTAGGTTTTGCAATTCCAATTAATCAAGCTAAGAAAACTGCTGAGCAGTTAATTAAAACTGGATCTGCAACTTATCCAATTATGGGAATTACTGTTGATACGACATTTACTGGAAATGGTGCATTAATTTCAAATCAAGGATCAGGCATTACAGCGGGAGGCCCAGCAGCTAAAGCCGGGTTAAAAGCTGGTGATGTAATTACTAAATTAGATGGAAAATCTATCGATAATTCAGATGAATTGATTGTAGTTATTAGAAGTAAGAATATTGGAGATAAAGTTAAAGTTGAATATAGTAGGAACAACGTAACTCGTGAGGTAGTAGTCACCCTTGCAGGATCAAAGTAGGGATTAGATGTTTAATATTGGTGGCGGTGAAATAATTGGCTTACTGATAATAGGTATGATTTTAATTGGTCCAGATCGAATGCCTAATATTGCAGCGGATGCTGCAAAACTTTTGATCAAATTAAAAAATATTGCACAAAAAGCCACAAATGATCTGAAAGAGAATTTAGGGCCAGGATATGAGGATTTACAAGTTAAAGATTTAAACCCAAAAGCATTTATTAAAAAACATATTGGCGATGTTATAGATAAAAGTGATTTAGAGATAAATACAAAACCTAAGCCAAAAATCGACCCGGATATATTATGAGTACCATTGAACTCATTAACACCGCACTCGATACAGTAATTGATCCTGAACTTCACAAACCATTACCTGAACTAGGAATGGTTGAGTCTGTTGATTTCACTGATGGCATAGCAAAGATTGGAATCTTGTTAACAATTGTTGGCTGCCCGATGAAGGATCGACTTCATTCTGACATAACCAAAGCTCTTTCTGATATTTCTGATGTTAAATCTGTAGAGATTAACTTTGGCGTAATGAATGAAGAGCAAAGAAATAATGTTAAAAAATTAATTCGTGGCGGGCGTGAAAAATTCATTCCCTTTGCCCAACCAGACTCTTTAACCAGAGTTCTCGGTATCGCTTCTGGTAAGGGCGGTGTCGGTAAATCCTCTGTAACAGTTAATTTAGCAGTAGCTGCAGCTGCTCGTGGACTAAAGGTTGGAATTCTTGATGCGGATGTTTATGGACATTCAATTCCAAGACTTATGGGAATTCTTGATAAGAGACCAACTGCAATTGATCAAACATTTATCCCCGTAGAAAATTATGGAGTTAAAGTTGTTTCAATGGAGATGTTTAAACCAGAAAGATCTGATCCAGTTGCTTATCGAGGCCCACTATTACATCGAGTTTTAGAGCAGTTATTAAGTGATGCGTATTGGGGAGATTTAGATTTATTGCTTCTTGATTTACCACCTGGAACTGGTGATATCGCAATATCACTTGGCCAACTGATACCCACTTCAGAAATAATTGTTGTAACCACACCACAGATTGCCGCAGCTGAGATTGCAGAGCGTGCAGGTCGAATTGCTCACCAGATTAAGCAGCCGGTAATTGGTGTGATTGAAAATATGTCTGAATCTATTGATCCAGAGTCTGGGAAAAAGATTTCAATTTTTGGTAGTGGAGGTGGTGAGGAAACTGCTAAAAGGTTAAGTAATTTAATTGGTGTTGATGTTCCACTTCTTGCAAAAATACCATTTAACCCAATTCTTCGTGAAGGTGGAGATGAGGGTAATCCAATTGCTTTAACCGATAAGGGATTTGCAAAAATATTTGATGAAGTATTGGATCAGATAATTATTAGACCTAAATCACTTGTTGGCGTAAGACTAAACATAAATACCTAAGATTTTTTGTTTAGTTTTTTAACAATCTCTTCAATAGCATCAGATATTTCACTATGTAGATAATCTCGGGTAGTTACCTCACCAATTGCAGAGCGCAGGCTAGCTAGCTCTCTTGCTAAATACTCTGTATCAGCAATATTACGCTCATCACGTTCGCGATCTTCATTACCCTGGATCCGATCACGATCTGATTGACGATTTTGTGCAAGCAAAATTAATGGAGCAGCATATGACGCTTGTAGTGATAAAAGAAGTGTTAAGAAAATAAATGGATAATGATCAAATCTTAAATTCTCAGGTGCAAACCCGTTCCAGATAACCCAAGTAAATACAAAAGCTGTCATATAAACCAAAAAGCGTGCAGTACCTAGAAAGCGAGCAAACTTTTCAGACCAGCGGCCAAATGCATCAGGATCATATGATGGTTTTATGCTTCTGCGGGCTTCGCGTGGAAACTCAAGTGAGTTTTTATTTATCTTTGATTTTGCCATGATTATCTACTCTCACTTTCTTTTCTCTTGGTCTCATCCTGGCGCCAGTTTTCTGGCAGTAAATGATCTAGTACATCATCGACTGTAACAACACCTAATAAACGCTCATTTGCATCAACAATTGGAACAGCAAGAAGGTTATAACTTGCAAGGTATGAAGAGACCTCACTAAGTGGAGTTTCTGCTGCCAATGGCGCAATATCGCTATCTAAAATTGATCCAAGCAATGTTGCTGGCGGTTCACGAAGTAATCTTTGGATATGTACAACTCCCATTAATCTTCCAGTTGGAGTTTCTAATGGTTGGCGACAAATAAACACTTGTGATGCTAATCCAGGAGCTACTTCAGATAATCGAACTCTTGATAGAGCTTCAGCTACAGTTGAATCAGCAGTTAAAACAATTGGTTCCGTAGTCATCATTCCACCTGCAGAATAATCTTCATAGTGCATTAAGCGCTGAACATCTTCAGCATCTTCTGGCTCCATTAATGCAAGTAAAGTTTGTGCTTTTTCTTGACCAATTTCACGGAGCAAATCTGCAGCATCATCTGGATCCATTTCCTCTAATACATCAGCTGCTCGCTCACCCTCTAGCTCTGCTAACAACTCAACTCGAGATGCTTCATTCATTTCCTCTAATACATCAGCTAGTCGCTCATCATCTAGAGCGCGAGCAACCTCAGCTCTTCGCTTAACTGTTAAGTCATGCAATACAGATGCTAAGTCTGCCGCACGTAAATTTGAAAGAGTGCCAAGTAAGTTACTAACACCTTGATTTGTTTCACTGATTGTGAATCCAGAGATTTCATTCCACGTCACAGTCGATGACGCACCGCGCCTACGTAGTCCAACACCGCGTCTCATTACATGCACTTTTTCAATAAACCAATCTCCAGTTTTTGATAATTCCATACCAATATCTTCAATAGTAACTTTTTCATTGGTTTCAATTAACGTTACTGATTGGTCTAGCATCTCTGATAAAACTGAAATTTCATTAGTACGTGGTTCAAAGCGACGCATATTTAATAAGCCAGTAATGATCACATGACCATTATCAATAGATGTAACTCTGGTAATTGGTATAAAGATTCGTTTCCTAGGTGGGACTTCAACAATAAAGCCTAAAATTCTTGGTGTTTGGTTATTACTTCGCAATGTTGCGACCGCATCCCTAACCTTGCCAAGTTGATCACCATTTGGGTCAAAGACCGCAGTACCAGCTAATCGGGCTAGGAATACACGATTTAGGTTAGAACCTTTACTTGTATTCATAGGTAAAGGGTAGCGTCTGAGTAGTAATTCATAACAATAATTAAATTACAGATAGATTCTGCCTATGAAAGATCAAGACCACACCAAATTACCATCTGGTCGCGATATCCCGCTGCTGCTTCTAGGCATTATGGGAATAGGGGCCTCAGGTCCAATAATCGCAAAAAGCTTGATGCCAGTTCCGACCATGATTTTTTGGCGAAACTTAATTGGCGGATTAGTTATGGCACCTTTTGCGATAAAGCGAAAAGAATGGCGAACTTTAAATCAAAGAAAAGTGATACTTTGGTCAGCGCTAGGCGGAGTTTTTTTAGCATTTCACTTTATATGCTTTTTCTGGTCAATGAAATACACCTCAGTAGCCACAGGAACTGCGCTAACTGCAACTCAACCTATATTTGTGGCCCTTTTTGTAAAGTTTAAAGGTGGGCATATTCCTAAACAATCTTTTCTCGGAATTTTTATAGCTTTTGTTTCCGTAATCATAATTACTGGTATTGATTTAAACTTATCCGTAAGGTCATTTCAAGGCGATCTTTTAGCTGTTGCCGGTGGAGCCCTAGCTGCTGCTTATGTACTCATTAGCTCTAAGGTACAAAAAGAAATCGCTACTTCAACATTTACCGCGGTATGTTATTTAACATGTTCTCTAACAGTTTTACCAATAATTTATATTGGTAATTACTCACTAACTGGTTTTACTATTTCAGAGTGGTTTCTACTTGCAGCACTAATTCTTACCGCTCAATTACTTGGCCATACACTCTTTAACCTCTCACTAAAACGAGTTTCACCAGCAATTGTTTCTTTGATTGTATTCTTTGAGGTTCCAGTAAGTGCGGTAATTGCCTTCTTCTGGTTAGGTCAGCAACCACCTGCTGGCACAATTCCAGGAATAGCAGGTTTACTCTTTGGATGCACATTATTTGTCTTACGTTCTAGTCAGTCAATTTCTAATCAGAGATAAGATAAATCAATGATTGATCTTCATACTCACACTACATTTAGTGATGGAACTGATACTCCAACCCAATTAATCAATAAAGCACTTGCTGCCGGGATAACAACTATTGCGCTAACAGATCATGACTCCATTAGTGGATGGCAAGAAGCAACCACCGCCCTGCGCCCTGGAATTTGTTTAGTACCAGGTGCGGAAGTTTCCTGCCAAACTCTAGATGGAATTAGTGTTCATATTCTTGGACTTTTATTTGATTCTAGTAATACGGAACTAATTGATACATTGGAAAAAACAAGAGAAAATCGCTTTGGCCGAATGGAAAAGATTATTGCGAAAATAAATGAAGCTGGTATCGAGATAAGCATGAGTGAAGTTTTAGAGCAGCTTTCAGCTGGTGCAACATTAGGAAGACCTCACCTTGCAGATGCACTGATTAAAAAAGGCGTAGTTGCAAGTAGAGAGGAGGCATTTACACAAATGCTCCATAATCACTCTAAATATTATGTTTCGCACTACTCACCAACTCCTGAGGCGGTAATTAAGTTAATTAAAGATGCAGGCGGTGTATCTGTTATTGCTCACCCAATGGCATCTCATCGCGGGCGAACAATCTCGTTAGATACTTTTGGATCATTAATTCAAGCAGGATTAGATGGTATTGAAGTTGATCATCGAGATCATTCAGCGGAGGAAAAAACTCAACTAATTTCACTAGCAAAAGAGTCAAAACTAGTTATGACTGGTGCAAGTGATTATCACGGAAACGGAAAGTTAAACTTATTGGGGGAGTACACAACAGAGCCAGCACAATGGCAAAAGCTTGAAGAGCGAGCTAGTGCTCGCCGAGTTTTATCAGTTTAGTTTATTGACTTGCAAAACCAACACGTCGATCAGCACCTTCGCCAACCTCTACATAACTTATCTTGTTATAAGGAACTAAAATTTCTCGACCCTTACTGTCACTAAGTGATAAAACAGAAGATGATTTAATCGCTTCATTTACTTTTGCAATTACTTCAGCTTGCGTATTTGTGCACTCGATATTCAACTCACGTGAACTGTCAGATATTCCGACCTTCACCTCAGTTTTTACAGAGCTTTTAGTTACTGTTTTTGCTGTGGCCATAAGGTAACTCTACCTACTTGCCATTAAGTATGCGAATTTAGGATTGTGATTTAGGAAACCCGGAGATTCCCCGCCAAATTAGATTCATAACTAACTCAGTTGCACGCCGGCGATCAATCTTTCCATCTCGATCTAACCAGTGACGAGCACTAGTTTGCACTGTACCGATAATTCCTACTGCCAGCATCATTGATTCTTCTTTACCTAAGCCAGTATCGATAGAAATAACAGCACTAACTGCAGCAGCGCAATCGTAAGTCATTCGGTTAAGCCGTTCTCTAACTTGCGGCTCCACACTCATATCACTTTCAAAAAGTAATCGAAATGCCTCACCTTCAGAATCAATAAAACCAAAATATGCTTCAACAGTTGCTGCAACCCTGGCTGAGTTCTCGCGGTTAGCAGCAATGGCTTTTTGAATTGCAAAAACTAATGAATCTATATGTAGATCTAATACAGCAAGGTAAAGTTCTAATTTAGATGGAAAGTGCTGATACAAAACTGGCTTACTAACTTTTGCGCGGTCTGCAATCTCATCCATAGCAGCTGAGTGGTAACCAGCTACAGTAAATACCTCAAGAGCAGCGACTAATAGTTGCGCTCTGCGTTCATCTCGAGGTAATCGATTAGTTTTCTCATCAGACACACTTGAATTCTATTAGAACAAGTATGAGATTGTCAGGTTTTATAGCTTTACAGTTATATTGTGCGGGTGAGCGCAGCAAAAAGATTGTTATTAGTCCATGCCCATCCGGATGATGAGACCATCAACAATGGAGTAACAATGGCTAAATATGCTGCAGCGGGTGCGCAGGTAACTTTAGTAACCTGCACACGAGGTGAAGAGGGTGAAGTTTTAGTAAATGAGCTTGCAAACTTAGCTAGTGATAAAGATGACAAGCTTGGTGAACATCGCGAGATTGAATTAAAAGATGCGATGGATGAGTTGGGAATAAAAGATTTTAGATTTTTAGGAGCTCCAAGTAAAAAATGGCGAGATAGTGGAATGATGGGAACGCCAGCAAATGACCGAGATGATGTATTTTGGCAGGCTGATCTAGATGAAGCTTCAAATGAACTTGTGAAGATCATTCTAGAAATTAAGCCACAAGTTTTAATTACTTATGATGAATTTGGCGGGTATGGCCATCCAGATCACATAAAAGCTCATCGAGTTGCAATGAGGGCTGCCGAGCTGGCAGCTAATCAAGGTTGGCAAGTTAATAAAATTTATTGGAACACAATGCCAAGGTCGGTTATTCAAATGGGAATCGAAAAAATGAAAGAGGTTGGATCTGATTTTTTTGGTGCAGAAAGTGCTGATGATCTTCCGTTTGCCAAGCCAGATGAATTAGTGAGCACTGTCGTTAATGCCCCAGAGTATGTGCCAGCAAAACTTGCTGCAATGAAAGCCCATGCAACTCAAATTTCAGTAGATGGCCCCTTTTTTGCACTCTCAAATAATCTTGGTTTATCGGTTTGGGGGGATGAGTACTACACATTAGTTAAAGGAGAAAAAGCCGCTCCTTTTGATGCTAACGGTAGAGAGTTAGACATTTTTGCTGGAATAAATATATGAAAGTAGTTCGCTCGCTATTTCTTGGCACAATGATTGGTTTCTGCGCGATCATGTTCCATAACGTATACCCACCATTTGGATTTATTGCATCTATCGTTTTAACTTTTATGGGAATGAATATTGTTAGTAAAACTTTTTTCTATTTAAGATACCAAGTCCTAGCCTCAGCGGCTTGGCTAGCGGTAGTGCTATTTGCAGCAAATCCTGGATCAGGAAATGAAGTATTAGTTTATGGAAATACCTATGGAAATATTTTTCTTATAACAGGTTTCATAACATTGGTAATTTCATTACTCAGACCAAGACGTTTATAGAATTAAATTAACCATTCCCAGCTTTGTCCATCTTTGCTATCCCTTACCACCACTCCTTCCTTAAGTAGTAGTTGTCGAAGGCGATCACTCTCCTCGAAATCACCTTTATTGCGAGCTAATTGACGCTGATCAAATAAATTCTGTGTTTCTGATGTTAACTCACCTTTACCTAGGGAAGGTTTAAGTAGGTCAAGTCCAAATAATTCATCAACACTTTTAAATATTTCATACTTAACTCCATCACTTAGAGTCTGAGCTTTTTCAATAGTTCTTAACTTTTGAAGAGCCCTTGGTGTATCTAAGTCCGCTGAAAAATCTGCACTAATTTCATCTATAAATCCTTGTGCCTGTTTTTGATCTAGTGATTTATCCTTTGCCCAAATCGCTGTTTTATCTCGCCAACGCTGAATTAATAAATGAGCAGCTTTTAAACTTTCCCAACTTAAGTCCATCTGACTTCTGTATCGATTTTCTAGAAAGCAAAGTCGAAGTGATAGTGGGTCTAAATGCTTTAAAATTAAATCTGATACTAAAACGACATTTCCGGTACTTTTAGCCATTTTACGGCCCTCAAACAATAGATGTTCACCATGAACCCATAGTGCTACCGCCTCTTTATTTATAGAAGAGTTTGATTGAGCACGTTCGTTTTCATGATGTGGAAATCTTAGATCTATTCCACCTAAGTGGATATCTACAAACTCATCTAAATAATGTAATGACATCGCCGAACATTCAATGTGCCAACCTGGAAATCCTGGCCCCCAAGGTGAATCCCAAATCATTTGTGTGCGACCTGCTGCTGCTTTCCAAAGTGCCCAGTCAGCATGAAATCTTTTAGCGCCATCTTCGGTGTATTCAAAACGATGACCAGGCTTAAGTGCATCTAAGCGATTTCCACTGATAGCTCCATAACCAGGATATGACTGAGCAGAGAAGTAAACACAGTCATCACTACCCACATAGGCGTGATCAGTATCAATTAACTTTTTTATTAAATCGTGCATCAGCGGTATACATTCACTTGCTTTTGGGTATGAATCTGCAGCAGTGATATTCAAAGATTTAAGATCAGCGTGAAATTTACTTTCATAAAATTTTGCAACTTCATAGGGATCTTTAGATTCAGCTTTGGCCTGCGCTAATATTTTGTCTTCAATGAAGTCCTCAGACATATGTCCAACATCAGTTATGTTTTGAATGAATTTAACTTTATAACCAGAATACCTAGCTAATCTGGTGATCAAGTCTCCAAGCAAAAAAGTACGCATATTTCCAACGTGGGCATCTCGATAAACTGTTGGCCCGCAACTATAAATTCGTAGACTTTTACCGTTACTACTTTCTACTGTTTGTAGTTTTCGTGATTTAGTACAAAACAGTTGAATCTGATTACTACTCATTTAGGCAGCTCACTTATTTACCCACCACTTTCCATACCGCTATTTTGGCTGGATCAAAGGTAACGATGGTGCCATCCTTCTTTTTCACTGTGTTTTCGCTCTCCAAAACACCGAGAATATCCCGATAACCACCAGATGGATCATGCAGGCGGATACTCACCCGTTCACCGATCTGCGCCGCTGATGGCTGCATCTGCTCTCCTCTATTAAACTCATGCCTTGATTAGGTAAGAGTTACTGGCAGTATTCTCTACCTATATAGTCAGATACAACTGTAAGGAGAAGCGTGACCTACATAATTGCTCAACCGTGTGTTGATGTTAAAGACAAATCTTGCATCGAAGAGTGCCCAGTTGACTGTATCTATGAGGGTGATCGCATGCTCTATATCCAACCTGATGAGTGTGTTGATTGCGGTGCGTGTGAGCCAGTTTGCCCAGTTGAAGCCATTTATTATGAAGATGATGTGCCATCGCAGTGGAAGCAATACAGTGAAGTTAATACTAAGTTTTTTGTTGAGATTGGATCCCCGGGAGGCGCCGCCAAACTTGGCGCAATTGGTAAAGATCATCAAATAGTTGCAGCACTTCCTCCGCAAGAGAAATAAGTTTTTCTGAAACTGCCAGATTTTCCCTGGGATGTCCTGGCGCCTTATGCAGTCATAGCAAAAAAATATCCAGATGGCTTTATTGATTTATCCCAAGGAACACCGGTTGATTCAACTCCAATAATTATTCAAGAGGCGTTATCAGCTGCTAGTAACTCACCTAGCTATCCACTGACCGCTGGTAGTGAAAAATTAATTGCGGCAATTAAAGAATTCTCAGTAAAAAACTTAAAAGTTACTGGTAACTTTGATGTTCTACCCACAATTGGTTCAAAAGAGTTAGTAGCACTTTTGCCTACACTGCTACAAAGTAAAAAAGTGATTTATCCAAAGGTTGCCTATCCAACCTATTTAGTTGGCGCACTTATTGCAGGCGCGCAGGCGATAGCAGTAGAGGCCTCAGCACAAGATTGGGGTAGCGCTGATTTAGCCTGGATTAATTCACCATCTAATCCAACGGGTGAGGTATTAACTGATGAGCAGGTACTTCAAGTAATTAACTGGAGCCGTAAAAATAATTCAGTCGTTGCAAGTGATGAGTGTTATTTAAGTTTTGCCCCAACTGCTAAGTCAATACTGGAGCTAGCAGATGGTGATAACACTGGGCTGTTAGCTGTTCACTCATTATCTAAAAGTTCTAATATGGCGGGTTATCGAGCAGCTTTTGTTGTTGGAGATCCTAAGTTAATTGATCAGATTCGCCAGATCAGAAAACATGCCGGACTCATGCTTTCATCCCCTGTCCAAGCTGCAATGATTATTGCTCTTTCAGATAATAAGCACGTGGTAGAGCAAGCAAATCGATATGGCAATCGTCGAGAGATTTTAAGTTCAGCTTTAAATGCTGCTGGTTTTACTATTAAACATAGTAAGGCTGGCCTATATATATGGTGCACAAAGGGTGAAAACTGCTTTAGAACTGTAGATTGGTTTGCCAGCCTTGGCATTTTAGTTACTCCTGGCAGCTTTTATGGAGATGATAACTTTGTCAGAGTGGCACTTACTGCAACTGATGAAAACATTATGAAAGCTCGTGAACGGATTAAATCTTGAGTACTAGTGCAATTTTATTAGTTGGTGGTAAAGGAACTCGACTTGCGCCAATCACTAATCAAACACCAAAACCAATGTTGTTTGTTGCCGGTGTGCCATTTACCGAGCACCAAATTAGAAAAGCAGCTGATGCAGGTATTACGGAGATAGTGCTAGCAACTTCATATAAAGCAGAGCTATTTGAGCCTTATTTTGGTGATGGCAAAAGATTTGGCATAAATATTAAGTACGCAGTTGAAAGTAGCGCTCTAGGAACAGCAGGTGGCATTAGAAATGCGGCAGAGTTACTAGGTCCATGTGATCAAGTAATGATTTTTAATGGAGATGTATTAAGTGGGCATAGTTTATCTGCTCAATTAAAGTCGCATATAGATAATAAGGCTGAGGTAACTTTATATCTAACTGAAGTAGCAGATGCTAGAGCCTATGGCTGTGTGGAATTAGCAGCGGATAACCGCGTTAAATCCTTTTTAGAGAAGATGGAAAATCCAGTTAGTAATTTGATTAATGCCGGTTGCTATATTTTTAATCGTAATGTTATTGATAGCATTCCAAAAGATCAGGTCATAAGTGTTGAGCTTGATACTTTTCCATCACTTTTAAATGCTGGAGCCAAGGTCTATGGCTTTATAGATAACTCATATTGGCTAGATATCGGCACCCCTGCCGCATTAGTGAAAGCATCTGCAGATCTAGTAACTGGTGTTATTAAATCTAGCGCCACGTTAGAGCACACCGGAGATAAAATAATTTCATCCTCTGCAGTTATTGATAGCTCTGCGGTGATAAATAATGGAACAGTTATCGAGGGTGAAGTTGTAGTTGAAAGTAATACTCAAATAAGTGGCTCAATCATTGGTAAGGGCGCAAAAATAGGTAAAAACTGCAGAATAATTGACTCAATCATCGCTCCAGGTACTCAAATTGATGCGGGAATGGTAATAATTTCTAATTATTTAGGCTTTTAAATCACCCAATTTGACCTATCTCGACTTGACTTAATCGAGTTACAAGCGTGTAATTATCCCATTAGCGGGCACACCCTGGCCCTGTAGGTAACTAGGAGCGATCGAGCTTCTGGTACCCAGATTCATAAGGAGAGATATGTTAGAAAAAGATGCAGCCTTTGCGGCCCTAGTAGTTTCCTCAGAACAGCTTTCATGGCAGGAGCGGGCGCTATGCGCTCAGACAGATCCAGAGGCATTTTTTCCTGAGAAGGGTGGCTCCACTAGAGAGGCTAAGCGAGTTTGTCTTTCCTGTGAAGTTCGCTCTGAATGTCTTGAGTACGCATTAGCTCATGATGAGCGATTTGGAATTTGGGGTGGATTATCAGAACGTGAGCGTCGCCGGTTAAAGCGCCGTAGCGCTTAAAATAACGGGTGGCTGAAAAGCAGAGCACCGGGGCCCTTACCCAAGTAGAAGATCAGTTTGTAAGTGCAATTCTCATTACACATGATGGTGCAACTTGGCTTAGTGAAGTTGTGGCAGCTCTTTCATCACAAAAACATCATGTTGATCAAATAATTGCCGTAGATACTGGATCAAAAGATAACTCAGTCAAATTATTAAATAACTCCGGCATTGAAGTAATAAAAAAATCAAGAAGCACTGGATTCGGCGCAGCAGTAGGTGCCGCCGTTGCAAAATTACCAAAAGATGATCTTGAAGATGGCGTGCAAGAGTGGCTTTGGATTTTACATGATGATTGTGCACCTGATCGTTATGCATTAGCTAAATTATTAGAAGCGGTAGTTACTCGCCCGCAAGTTGGTATCGCAGGTCCAAAAATATTAGGTTGGTATGACCGCAAACATATTTTAGAAGTCGGCATAAGTATTACGGAAAATGGTTCAAGATGGACTGGCTTAGAAGATCGTGAATATGATCAAGGCCAACATAATGAAGTTTCATCTGTTCTTGCAGTTTCAACAGCTGGAATGTTAATTAAGCGCTCGCTATTTGAAGAGTTAGGTGGATTTGATCCAAGCCTTGAACTATTTCGAGACGATATTGATTTAGGTTGGCGTGCACATATTGCGGGGCATTCAGTTATCTGTGTTGGTGAAGCGATTATTTATCATGCTGAAGCCTCATCATCTGAGCGGCGTTCAATTGATGTAAAAGATGCAATCTTGCACAGACCGCTCTTACTAGATAGAAGAAATGCAGCCTTTGTTTTACTTGCAAACTCAAGTTGGTGGATCCTTCCATGGGTTGCTATTCAACTCTTAGTAACCTCACTCGGCAGGTCTTTTGTTTATTTGCTTGCAAAACTTCCTGGCTATGCCGCAGATGAGATTGCGGCTATTGGATTATTAATCTTTAAACCAGGGGATTTGATTAAATCAAGAAGATATCGAAAAAAGAATAGAGTTTTAACTCCAAGAGTAATAAAACCATTTATTCCACCTCGCGGGGCTCAGATCCGAGCAATATTTGAAAGAGTTGCATCTTCGATATTTAACGCTTTTAAACCAGGAAAAGTTGATGAACCAATTAAAAAAGTAAAAAGCTATTCAGAGATTGGTGTGATTGATGAAAGTTTTGATGAAATAGATTCTTATACCACTCAAAGATTTAGTAAAATTAAAGCACTGATTAAACAACCGTTGTTATTTGGTTTTTTAATCACCTTTACTATCTCAATTTTTTATTCAAGAAATAGATTTGGTTCACTCTCAGGTGGATCTCTTGCAGTAGCGCCAGATAGCGCAATGCAGTTGATCACCTCATATGTTGATTCTTGGCATTTAGTTGGCTTAGGAAGTAGTAATCAAGCACCTGTATGGCAGCCAATCATTGGGATTTTATCCTTGATAACTGCTGGTAATCCTCAAATATTTTTAGCGCTACTTATGTTTTTAACCCCAACAATTCTTTTCTTATTAGCTTATAGAACTGCAAGGTCTTACTCACTAAGTAATTACTCTTCAGTTTTTGTGGCTTTTCTCTACGCATTCTCACCTGTAGTGCTAGCCTCAATAAATCAAGGACGCCTTGGCACAATTGCAGTTGCAATATGTCTGCCCATACTTTTGCAGATGCTAATCAAAAATGAATTAGTAGCAAAACTTTCTTGGCGAAGAATCTATGCGATAGCTTTAATTGCGGGTTTAGCTAGCTCTTTTTCAGAACTATTCTTACTTGGTTGGATTGTTATACATTTCATTTTCTTAGTTAATCACTACCTAAATGGTAGTAACTGGCGAACAACTAAATGGAGAGAAATACTAGATAATCTAAATAATAATGAGAGTAAGAAAAGAGCAAGCCTCTTATTGACGCCATTTTTAATGAATCTTCCAATCTCACTATCATTAATTACTCATCCAATCGCCTCATTACGTGAGCCGGGCTTAAGCCTTGCGTCAGGTGATCAATTATCAGTTTTATTTTTTAATCCTGGAGGATTATCTGCGCCACCACTCCTAATTCTTGCGCCATTTCTGATCTATTTATTAGTTACTTTAGCCTCCGTTGATCAAAGAAAACCAGCCATAATTGCGTTATTAACTCTTTCAGTTGCCATCACGCTTAGCTCATATTACATAGAGGGAAATAGCAGTGGATCTCAACGGGTATGGAGTGGGCCATTAATTCTTTTCGCACAACTACTCGTATTACTTTCTGTTTTTGCATTAGGGGAGCGATTAGTACCGCAACTGCGTCAATCAAATTTTGGATTTAGACATATAGCATCAGTTATAACCACTGTAATAACAATCTACTCAATAATTGCCGTAACTCTTTGGACTACAACCGTTGGAGCAAATTCCTTAGTTAAAACCGATCAAGAGCAAGTGGTACCAGCATTTATTTCTGACTTAGCTAACACAAATGAAAAACCTAAAACTTTAGTGATACGTAAAAATAATGAACAACTACAGTATTTCATTACGCGTGGGGCAGATTTGCAATTAGGAAATGCAGATATTGCTGTTAAAACTCCCGAGCAGGTACATAAGGTAATTGTTGAGTTAGTCAATGGAGTTGGATCTACTAGTAGTCAGGTTTTAGGTTTATACGGTATTCAGTATATTTTCATGAAGAATCCTGCAGATGCTGGACTACTTAGAACAATTGATGGAATTGGTGGATTTACTCGAAGCTCTGCAACAAAAGATGGCGTAGTTTGGAAAGTTAATAATGCTCTGGCCAGAGTTACCTACCAAAGTAATCTCGGAAAATATACAACCTTGAACTCAACAGCTAAGGCCTCTACAGACTATGTTCCAGGTCCTGGCGTTGTGTTTTTAGCAGAGCAGTTTGACAAATCATGGCAATTACTTCTAAATGGAAAACAAATTAAGTTAGAACAAAATCAATTTGGAGTACCAATATTTAAAATTCCAGAAGCAGGAGACATTTCATTAATTCATAATGGCGTTTCACGCAGAGCTTGGATCTCTTTGCAATTAATAATTTTTTTAACGGTTATTGTCTTGGCTCTACCGGCTGGGCGAAAGCGGCGTGAGGTTCCACTTGAGGAGCTGGTATGAAATTTAAAGAATTAAATTTCAGAGTAATTGCCATGATTTTGGCGCTATTTGTATTGGCTACCGCTACTTACTTTGCTCCTGAAAAAAGTGATCAAGTAAAATTAACCTCCACTTACCCGGCAACAGTTTGCCCTGCAATTGGCAATAAGGTTTCATCGATAGCAGCTTTAACTAATTCAAAAGTTAATCGTCGCCTTGTTGATGGCCGGAGCAAGATACTTAAACCAGGCAAGAGCAGTGTGATTGCGCTATCGAAAGATGCGGTATTAGTTGAGGGTAATGCTGGCACAGCAATAACTTTTGCAAATAATGGCTGGAAATCAGTCGTGCCTTGCTCTGTTAGTAATGGAACTCAATGGTTTGTTGGTGGCTCTGGAGCCTTAACAAGTAAGTCTTATCTTTATATCGTAAACAGTGGATTTAGTCAGTCCTTAGTAGATCTTGAAGTGTTTACACCTAATGGGGCACTTGAACCAAAAAGTATATCTATCCCACAAAATTCAACAAAGAAGTTATCAGTTGATTCACTTGTTCCCGGTGAAGATGTAATTGTTGTTGGAGTTAAGACTCAGTCTGGGCGAGTGAGTTCATATTTATTTGATGAAAGAAAAAAAGGGCTTCGATCACTCGGTGCTGATTTTATAGCTCCGATCGGATCGAGTAGTAAGAAAGTTACTATTTCGGCAATTTCTGGATTAACTGGGAAATTAGTAACCCAATCCAACTCAGTATCACATGCTATGCGCGTATTAGTGCCAGGAAAAACTGATGCAAATGTTAGTGTCACAATAAATTCAAATGATGGCAACTTTGTGCCAGTTGGTTTAGCGGAGTTAAAGGTAA
>Ga0214921_10002948_pt1 | contig 26881 bp, 27 predicted proteins | sample LL1505_MetaG_FD_177992 | JGI IMG/M metagenome (GOLD analysis project Ga0214921, IMG submission 177992) | Freshwater microbial communities from Lake Lanier, Atlanta, Georgia, United States - LL-1505 | ecosystem: Environmental > Aquatic > Freshwater > Lake | place: USA: Georgia | collected... | reverse complement strand
ATTTTCTGGAAGTTTACATCAACAACGGCACCACGACTTGGAAACTTGTCGAAAGGACCAACCGCAGTGATCGTCAATGGCGTAGAAATGTGTTCCGAGTTGCGGATTACGTGACACCCAATGCGACCGTTCAATTGCGCTTTATCGCCAATGACCAAGCCCCGGCAAGTATAGTCGAGGCCGCCATTGACCAAATTCAGCATTTTGATCTCCAATGGGGGGCGGGGATGTTCCAGCCTGAATTCGTCGCTTGGGGTTTACGTCCCAATCCTTTTGACGGGTTGATCACCCTCAATATGGAGAGCCCTACGGATCAAATCGTTTCATTGGTCTTCACCAACACAAGTGGTGTTGCGGTTTGGTCAAAGCAAATTGCTTTGCGCGCCGGGGCCAACCTCCTGGATTTGGAAATACCCGGACTGGCTCCAGGTTTGTACATGGCTCGTTTGGAGGGGAAAAATTTCCAATCCCGCGTGCTCAAAATGGTTCGAAAGTAAGCGGTTTATCTTTGCTCCATGAAGGTATCCTACCGCTGGTTATGTCGATATTTTGATCTGGAACCGGATGCGCCAAACTGGCCCAATGCGCAGACCGTAGAATCAACCCTAACCTCCATCGGACTGGAGGTAGAGGAAGCCCAGAGGATAGGTCGCAATGCACAGGAATTGGCCGGACTCGTGATCGGCCAGGTGTTGGAATGCACGCCCCATCCCAATGCCGATCGTTTGAAAATAACGCTGGTCGATATTGGATTGGAAGAACCCTTGCGCATCGTCTGTGGTGCACCCAATGTAACCGCAGGGATGTATGCGGTCGTTGCCCCGGTTGGGTCAACCTTGCATCCCTTCCAAGGCCCTGAAATCCAAATCCGATCCGCCAAAATCCGTGGTGAATCCAGTCAAGGTATGTTATGCGCCGAGGATGAAATCGGGATAAGCGAGGACCATGACGGCCTCATGGTCTTGACCGGGCATTACACCCCCGGAACTCCCTTTGTGGAGCATTACGGGGAACACAGCGACACTATTTTTACTTTGGGAATCACCCCAAACCGCATGGATGCCTTGTCCCATTACGGGGTTGCCAGGGATTTGGGTGCTGCATTGGACATACCCCTCATTCCACTCCGTTGTTTGTGCCGCGAGGATTCTGTTTTCGATGCCAACGGGGCTCCATCGGCTCAAGCCAATCTTCTTCCAACCGGCAATAGTGCCCCAGCATCCATGGCTTATCCACCCATGACCTTGAGGGTCGCTGAAGGGGAGGATTGTCCCCGTCTTGCAGGTCTTGCCATCGAAGGGGTTGTGGTCGGACCCTCCCCGGATTGGTTGCAAGATGCACTCCGTTCCATAGGACAGAAGCCCATCAACAACGTGGTCGATGTCACCAATTTTATCCAATTTGAATTAGGGCAACCGCTACACGCTTACGATCGTTCCTACCTTGAGGGCAATCTCTTGGGGGTTCGGCCAGCAAAAGACGGCGAAAAGCTCACCCTTTTGGACCAGAAAGAATACACCTTAACCCAAGCCAACTTGGTGATCGAAGACGGGCGCAAGGCCGTGGGTTTGGCGGGAATTATGGGCGGTGCCGGAGACTCCATTCATCCCGATACGGTATCCATTTATTTGGAATGCGCCTGTTTCGATCCTACCCGGATACGTCAGAGTGCCCGTGCGGTCGGTCTGCGCAGCGAGGCTTCGTACCGATTCGAACGGGGTACCGACCCCGCCTTGGTACCCCTTGCCTTGGAACGAGCAGCCAGCCTTATTCTTGCTACAGCAGGTGGTCGCATCCCCTATCCGGTACAATTCCTTGAGTCTGTAACTCTCCAAACCGCAGCCCTTTCCTTTAAGCAAACGGCTTTGCAACGAATTGCGGGTTGTGCAATTCCAGCCCAAGAAACGGAGAAGATTTTGAGAGCCCTTGACTTTGAAATTCTTGGTCCATCAACGTCCATAGCGAACGAGCTGGGGGTCTGTTGGGAACTTAAGCCCCCCTACTACCGCAGGGATGTTCGACGAAGCGCCGATGTAGCCGAGGAGGTCCTGAGGATATGGGGCTATGATCGAATTCCTATTCCCCCTACACATCGTTACCGCAACGATTTCCCACTTGAATCCAACAGGCCCGTTTGGCAAGAACGAATCGCGGATTGGCTGAGCGCCAGAGGGTTCAGCGAATTCATGGGCTTATCCTTTGTATCCCAAGAGGAGTTTCAAGCCATCGAACCGAACCTGAACCGCGCAGTTCGCGTACTAGGGCCGGTGAACGAACAAATCCCCTTGCTGCGACCTTCCTTGGTGCTTAGCGGACTTCGTCACTTGGCGCACAACCTGAATCGACGCCAAACAAGTGTTTTGTGTTACGAATTTGGGCGCACATACCTTCGCCATCCGGAAAAGGATGAATTTGAAGAACAAGAGTCCCTATGCCTGATGGTTACCGGCTTGCAACATCCCGAAACCTGGTATCGCCCCGAAAAAGCGGTGGATTTACCTTACCTTAATGGACAGGTCCAAGACCTGTTTCAATTCTGCACCGGAGGTACCGGTACTTCCAACACCGCGGTGAGGCCTGTTGATCCGGCTTTGTTGCGACTCTACGATATCAAACAGCCGGTGTACTTTGCCGTTCTGCCTTGGACCGATTGGATTCCAACCGTGCAGGCCCCCGTTCCAGCGTTCCGCGACATCCCCAAATTCCCAGCCATGCGCAGAGATTTGGCTTTGGTGTTGCCCATTTCGACACCGTACCGAAAATTGGAGGAAGTTGCCCGTCAGGAAGGGGGTCCTTATTTGGAGTCCTTGCAGCTTTTTGATGTTTACAGCGGGAAAGGACTCCCAGAAGGCCATATTTCCTATGCCATTGGCCTGACCTTCCGACATCCGGAACAAACGCTGACCGATGCTCAAATCGAAGAAACAATTCAAGCAATGCTTGTTACCTTTGAGAAATCTTTAGGGGCCAGATTGCGTCGTTAGGATGAATAACCGGGAACTACTGGACAAAATGGACGGCCTGCTTAGGCAGGCGGATTTTGCGGAGAACCGCATCGCTGCGATTCTTACCGAAAACCAAGACCTGCATGCCAGAAACAAGCGCCTGGAGCTCAACCTCCGCACCCAGAAGAAGGAACTCGATGCGCTCAAGGAAGCATTCAAAACCTTGCAGTTGCAAAGAGCCCTCAGCGGTCATCCCGACGCCCGCCATCAGGCCAAACTGAAGATTAACCAATTTATTCGAGAAATTGATCAATGCCTCGCTCAGTTGCAGGAATAATCACTGACTCACCCCAACCCATGGAACACAGCGAAATCCAAATCCAGATCGGTAGCCGCAGCTACCCCCTTCGGGCCCCGGCTCCGGAGTTGGAAAGATTACGCCAGGCTGAATCACTTCTTAACGAACGCCTTACCGATTACAAAGCCCAACATCCCGGAGCAGACCGCTTTGATTTGATGGGAATGACCGCTTTCTTCTTGGCCCATAGCCTGATTCAACATCAGGAAACGACCCCATCCGCTTCGGAACCCCCCTCGGTTACCGCACAAGCAGACCCAGGGGTTGAGGAAGAACTCGGAGAGCGGTTCAAAGCGTTGGAAGCCAGTTTGGATCGCATGTTGCATTCCAAGGCGACGGTGCAGGCGGTTTAATCCGGCCTCTGGGCGTTCAAAAACAACGCCATGGACCCAATTACCCTTATTGTTAGCATCGTTATCGCCGCAGGCGCCGGATTGGGCCTGGGCAAAGTCGTTTTTACGGCCAAGGCCGGCAAAGAACGCGAAGAGGCCGAAAAAGAAGCCAAACGCATCCTAGCGGACGCCGAATCCAAAGCCGAAAGCCTCCGTAAAGAAAAAGAGCTGCAGGCCAAAGAAAAGTTCATCCACCTCAAGGCTGAACACGAATCGGAAGTTCAGAAGAAGAACCAAGCTATGCAGTCTCGCGAGCAGTCGATTCAATCCAAGGAACAAGCCTTGCAATCCAAGGAACAAGCCTTCAAGCAAAAAGAAAATACGCTGAACCAGAAGTTGGAACAGACCTCCCGCAAGGAAAACGAGCTGGAGCAGAAGAAACAGCAATTGGAGCGAGCCAGCCAAAACATCGCCCAACAGGAACAGGAACTCTCCAAATCCCATCAAAAAATGGTGCAAGCCTTGGAAAAAGTTGCAGGCCTAAGCGCAGACCAAGCCCGGTCCCAATTGATGGAATCCTTGGTGGACGAGGCCCGCAGCAGATCTTCCGCTTCCATCAAGGAAATTGTGGACGAAGCCAAACTCAGCGCCCACAAACAAGCCAAAAAAGTGGTCATCGAGACCATCCAACGCTGCGCAACCGAGCATTCCATCGAAAATTCTATCTCCGTCTTCCAAATCAAGAACGACGAAATCAAAGGGCAAATTATTGGAAGAGAAGGACGCAATATTCGAGCCTTGGAAGCGGCCACCGGCGTAGAATTCCAAGTGGACGATACCCCGGAGGCGATTATTCTGTCCTGTTTTGACCCATTGCGCCGCGAAATCGCTCGCATTGCCTTGCACCGTTTGGTCAGCGACGGTCGCATACACCCTGCACGCATCGAAGAGGTGGTTGCCAAAACCAAGAAACAGATCGAAGAAGAGATTGTCGAAATTGGCGAAAGAACCTGCATCGATTTAGGCATCCACGGACTGCATGCCGATCTGGTGCGCCTGGTCGGTAAAATGCGGTATCGTTCATCCTATGGACAGAACTTATTGCAGCATAGCCGTGAAGTCGCCAATCTCTGCGCCACCATGGCCTCCGAACTTGGCCTAAATCCCAAATTGGCCAAACGAGCCGGGCTCTTGCACGATATTGGCAAGGTCCCCGATGACCAACCTGATTTGCCGCACGCCTTGCTGGGTATGCAGCTCGCCGAAAAATGCAAGGAACATCCTATCATCTGCAATGCCATTGGGGCACACCATGATGAGATTGAAATGACCGATCCAATCTCTGCCATCGTTCAAGCCTGCGATGCGATTTCCGGTTCAAGGCCCGGTGCCCGTCGAGAAGTTGTGGAAGGCTATATCAAACGCCTGAAAGAATTAGAGAATTTGGCCCAGTCCTTCAAAGGAGTCGAAAAGGCCTTTGCCATCCAAGCAGGTCGTGAGCTAAGGGTAGTCGTCGAGGCCGAAAAAGTATCGGACGAGCAATCGGAATTGATGTCGGTGGAATTATCCCAACGTATCCAAAGTGAAATGCAATACCCCGGCCAAATTAAGGTGACCGTCATCCGCGAAAAACGGGCCGTGGCCTACGCCAAATAAGGCTAGGCGTTGTAATGCAGGACCCCTTCCGGTCCTTTGATCTGCAGGGAAGTCGAGGTATTGCTCGCTTGCCCAACCCGTCCAACCACCTTGGCGGCGATACCGTAGTGTTTGCCCCAGTCCAAAGCAGGGGCAACCAAGCTCTCAGGAAGGTACAGTTCCAGGCGATGGCCCATATTGAAAACCCTGTACATTTCTTGCCATGATGTTCCGGTAATTTTCTGGATCAAAGCAAAAAGCGGAGGTATTTCGAAGCAATCATCTTTGATCACCTCCAGGTTTTTCACAAAATGCAAGACCTTGGTTTGCCCACCCCCGCTGCAATGAACCATTCCGTGCAGTCCCTCTGTACCGATATCCCTCAGCAGGGAACTTATCAAAGGCGCATAGGTTCGGGTCGGGGACAATAGCCATCGACCGAAATCCAAACCATCCCTTGAGGCATGGGGTGCCAAACCCAAGGAGGAACCCAAGACCTCGTGGAGGCTTTCATTCAAATAAAATTGGCCGCTGTACTGCAAGGAGGAGTTCACCGAGGCATCCACGGATTCCGGATAGCGATGCAGATAATCATGATGCAAGAGGTCGTGCCGTGCAGAAGTCAATCCGTTGGATCCAATTCCTGAGTTTTCGACCGATTCGTAGGCACAAGTTCCAAAAGAGGCAAATCCCACGATAACATCCCCAGGCTGAATACGGTGATTGGAAATTACGGCATCCCTTCGCATTCGGGCTGTCATGGTCGAATCCACCACCACAGTTTGAATCAAATCCCCCAAATCAGCGGTTTCCCCGCCTCCGGAACGAAGATCCACGCCCCATTGACGAAGTTCTTCGGTGTATTCCTCGGTCCCTTGGATGATCGCTTCGATCACCTCCCCTGGTATACGGTGTTTGTTACGCCCAATGGTTGAGGACAGAAGGTAAGGCCCCGTAGCCCCTGCGCAACACAAGTCATCCAGGTTCATGACCACAGCATCCCGGGCAATCCCTTTCCAGACATCCGTAAGGCCAGTCTCTTTCCAATAGAGGTAGGCCAGGGAGGATTTGGTCCCGGCACCGTCTGCGTGAATCAGGTTACAAAAGTCAGGATCATTGCCAAGAACATCCGGCAAAACTTTGCAAAACGCCGATGGAAAGAGACCCTTGTCGAGGCCAGCGATGGCACGATGAACTTCGTCCTTGGTGGCAGAAGCACCGCGGGCAGCATATCGGCTATCCGAAGAGCCAGAACTCATCGGGATGCTTGCCTACCCGGCCTCCTCATTTTTTTCTTATCCGAAATCGCCTTGTAAATGGCTTCCTCGGCATCCTCGGTTTCTTCGCCGGTGACCCTTTTGTATTTGACAATGACCCGATCAAGGTCGATCGCCGTGATGCTGAAGGTTGTGCGACGATTCAGCTGATGTTCCGCTTCGCTGCATTTGGTCCTGTCTTTGCACGGGTTGATCAATCGGCTTTCTCCATGACCTTGGGCAGTCAGGCGCTGGGTTGCAATGCCTTTGCTGATCAAATAATCAACGACAGACTGAGCTCGCCTCTGGGACAAGGCTTGGTTGTATGCATCCGAACCTCTTGAATCCGTGTGCGAATGAATGGCGATTGAAATGTTGGGTGATTTATTCAGCAAATTGATCAAGGAATCCAAGGCCGTCAATGACACCGGTCTCAAGGTGGCCTTGTCATAATCGTACATAATATCACTTAACCTCACCTCCTCGGTAGGCACCAATCGCATAGGTAGATCAATATTCCAATCGGTGTCGTCTTTGGTTTGATAGGTATTGAAGGTGGTATCCGTTTCGTAATAAAGCAACCGCTGTCTGGGTGCTGCATGCCGTTGGAATGGGATATTTTCTTTGGCCACAGAAGCTTCTATGCGGTAGTTGACATCTTCCCTCAACTTAAAATAATACTCCCCCATCGAATCGGTTTTTGTCTCATAAAACGAGGAATCCTCAAGCACGAGCCGTACCAATGCATTTGGAATGTGTTGACCCGTGGTGTCGTCGTAAACCTTCCCGCTCAACGTGACCCGATATGGAATGAAATTCCAGATATAGATATCATCGCTACCACGCCCATCGACTCTGCTTGATGCAAGAAACCCGCTGGTGATTTTATCATTCACGGTAATGCCAAAATCGTCGGCGCCTGAATTAATCGGATTGCGCATGTTCTCCGCTTGCTCCCAATCGGAGCCGCCGCCCACCGACCTGAAGATATCCAATCCACCCATCCCAGGATGTCCATCCGAGGCAAAGAACAAAACCGTGTCAGAAACATGGATATATGGAAACATTTCATCCCTTTCGGTATTCACCGTTGGGCCAAGATTGACAGGCTCTTCCCAGGTGTCATCCTCGGAGCGGTTCATGAACCAAATGTCCTTGCCTCCATAACCACCTTCCGCATTGGAAGCCACAAAATACATTTTGTCTTCGTTGACTGTGACTGCTGGATGCCCCACATCCACCGTATCGGACATGATCGGGACCATGACGGGCTCAGCCCATCCTGGACCGCTCCGTGTAGTTCTAAAAATTCGACAAGAACCGTTCTTGGGATTACAACGCGTGAAATACAGGGTATTCCCTTCCGCAGTCAAGCACGGGGTCGCATCGTTCCCCAGGGTATTGATCATCCCGGGAACTGGCCTCAGTTTGGTCCATTTGTTTTGTCCGTCCACATAACTTTCAAACAAATCACTGAAATCCTCTCCCAACCTGCCGTACAATTTCGTGCCCATCGCGTCGGGACGGGTTGAGCTCAGCAATATGGCATTGTTCTTCATGGGGGTTATCCCAAATTCAGAGTTCTTGGTGTTGAATCGTACCAGGTTTTCGACCGTGTAACGAGCAGGTCTATCCAACCAGGATTGGGCAAGCTTGCAGGATTCAATCAACCATTTGATATAGGCATCTTGGGGCACATACCGCAGATAGGCTTGATACTGTTCGATGGCTTCAGGGTAACGCTCCAAGGCACGCAATATCGTTCCGTAATTGATATGAATTGAATCGTTGGAAACGCCAGCTTTAATGGCGCGTGCATACCAAACATCCGCGTTTTTGATTTCATTCGCCAGACGATAACATTCGGCAATCAGAAAAGGCAATTGGATATCCTTCTTATCCACCCGCAAGGCCTTTTTGTAATGTTCAATGGCAAAGAAATAGTTTTCTGCCTTGTAAGCCCTGTTCCCCTCCAGCTTGTCCGGGTTGATCAATGGCTTTTTGGTGCCAAGGGTATCGGATTCATCTGCCAATTTTTGGAGAAAACCCGGGGCACGGGTTGGTTTGGATTTGGTGGCTTTGGAATCCTGCGCCCACGATGCTCCAACCTGCCCACAGATGGCAAGGAGTACGCAAACACCTAAACGAATGAAATTCAATCGGAGCATTAAGGTAATTTCATTTTCTTTTTGGCCTGATCCATTAAATTATCAGACTCTTTGACGTGCAAAAAGCTACCGTTGGAGGTATCGAAGATATAATCGTAATTACCCTCTTTGGCGATGGATTTAATGACCTCCTCGGCTTTTTTGATAACTGGACCCAGTAGATCTTCTTTGCGCTTGGCGATATCCTGCTGGGCCCGCTGTTGAAAATTATCAATATTAGACTGAAGGTCCTGGATCTCTTTGGTTTTGTATTCCCTCAAGGATTCGGTCCACTCTTTGCTTTTGGATTGAAAATCGGCATATTTCACTTTCAACTCAGAAAGCATGGCTTGAACCTGGGTTTCCATCCCTTCTGCAAATTTCTTGAGACTGTCCTCGGCTTTCTTGGTTTCCGGCATCATAGAGACAAGCTCCCCGGAATTGATATGTCCAAGTTTGGAGGATTGAGCCTGTACGTTGCAGGTGAGCAGCTGGAAAGCTAGTATTCCAAAGAATGCGGTGATTTTGTTGAATGGCTGAGAAGAAACGGAAGACATTATGGATTTATTTGGGATTAGAGGGAGAAATTTCTTTGGGGGGTGCGGGCGCTTTTTCGTTTGTATTTGGTTTAGCAGCAGGATTATTGGCATTCGGTTTGCGTTGAGCCTTGGCTTGAGGGGATTTTTTGACGACCCCCATGGCGGTCAGGATTTCATTGCTTTTGTCAAATTTAGGGTTCACAAACAGCAATTGATTCCCTGCGGCTCTGTCAAATATAAGGTCATAGCTTTTGTCACGCGCATATTTCTGCACGGCGGCGAAGATTTTGTCCTGCAAGGGTCGAATCAATTCTTGTTGCTTCTTTTGAAGGGACCCCTCTGGGCCGAACTGCTGATTCTGCCAAGCGAGGAGCTGGGCCTCTTTGGATTTGATTTCCTCCATGCGGTCTTTGCGCATGGATTCCGTCAAGAGGGGGCTCTCGGCCTTGTACCCCCGGTACAACCTTTCGATTTCCTGCTTCTTCTCTTCGGCCTCCGCATTGAGCCTCTCCACTTGGACCTTGAGCTCGCTTTGGGCACTTTGATACTCTGTCATTTGACCCAGCATGTATTCCGTATCCACATAAACAAAGCGCTGGGCTTGACCCATTGCCGTTAGGTTCAAAGTAATCCACAGAAATGCGAGGGCAAGGTATTTGAGCATCGTTAGAAGGATTGACCGATAGAAATATGGACATTGCCCTTGTGGACCTCTCCGGCACCGGGAACAGGATCAAAACCGTAACCCCAATCCACCCCTAAGAGACCAAACATGGGCAAAAATACCCTCACCCCAACGCCGGCTGAACGGTAGTTGCGAAAAGGCTCGAAGTCCCTAACCTTTCGAAATGAATTCCCCCCTTCCAAAAAGGAGGTGACATAAATGGTAGCCGAGGGATTCAAGGAAAGTGGGTAACGGAGTTCCATGGTGTATTTCTGGAAAGAGGTCGCTCCTACAGCTTGCCCGCTTTGTAAATCCCGAGGCGTCAACGAATTGTTTTGGTATCCTCTCAGGCCTATTAATTCCCTGTCATCCAAGGCGAATCCCATGATACCATCCCCTCCCACATAAAACCTCCCAAAGGGAACCTCCCCGGTGGCCGCCTGATAATTGCCCAGCCAACCAAATTGCATTCGGCTCATCAAAACCAAGTTCCCCAACAGCTTGGTGTAGTTTTGGTAATCAAAGCGCCATTTATGGTATTCAACCCATTTATAACGCTCTTTGGCCGATGAACTGGTGCTGACTTTACGGCCAAGCAAAGAATATGGGGGAGCGATTTGCGCAGTCAGGGAGATGTTGCTTCCGCTCCTTGGAAAAATAGGTTGGTCCACACTTTGCCGAGAAATGGTCTCTTTGATGAACAAATTATTCGAAATTCCATCCGGGAGAAAAGCTGTGTTTTGGCTGTTTTTGAGATCAAACTGCTGAAAATTCAAGCTGTGCAATACCGTGAAAAAGTCATCCGGCTTTTTGAGGCGTTGACCGAAGCTAAGACTCGCTCCTCGTATCGTAATGGACTGCCTAAGGGGATTGGAGCGAGGCAAGCCGTTGGGGACTTGTATGGAAACATAACTGCTCACGGTCAATGAATTTGGCTTTTTGCCGCCAAGCCATGGTTCGGTAAATGACAAATTGTAAGACTGAAAAAAGCGGCCGTTGGACTGGGCCCTAACACTCACCCTTTGGCCATCACCACCGGGGACAGGCGACCAGGCTTTGGGGTCGAACATTTTGCGTGCCGAAAAATTATTGAGGACCAAACCCAAGGAACCGACCACTTGGCCAGCACCCCATCCCCCGGATAATTCAACCTGGTCGTTGGATCGCTCTGCCACTTTGTATTCAATATCCACCGTTCCGTCTTGGGGATTTGGGGTAGGAACGACGCCCAATTGCTCCGGATCAAAGTAGCCCAATTGACTGAGTTCCCTGGTGGTGCGCATCACATCACTCCTCGAAAATTTCTGCCCAGGCCGGGTCCTAAGCTCCCGCATGATCACATGATCCGAGGTCTTGTCGTTGCCTTTGACCGTCACCTGCCTTACCGTGGCCTGGGCGCCTTCCACGACCCGGATGACCAAATCAACGCTATCCCCTTCGACCTTGTTCTCGTGACCACTCACCTGAAAAAAAAGATACCCATCGTCCATATACAACGACGAAATATCTCTTCCTGAGGGATCCATCTGCAAGCGCGAGTCCAGTAATTCTTTGTTATACAAATCCCCTGCCTTGATGCCCAGCAGACTGTGCAGCAGGCTATCAGGGTGAACCGAATTCCCTTCAAAAACCAAACTACGGATGAAATACGGTTTGCCCTCAAAAACCTCTACCATCAGCCCCATGCGTTGTGGATTCAAGGTGTACACCGAATCTTTGACAATCCTTGCATCCCGATAACCCTGCGCTTGGTAGCGTTTAACAAGCTTCTCTTTCTGTTCTTCGAATTTCTCAGGATCCCATTTGCCGGTACGAAATGGATTCCACCATACTTTGGGTCTGGCCGTTTTGATAATGCGGGCAATCTTGGCTTCCGTCATGATTTGATTCCCAGCAATAAGGAGCTCGCCAACCCTAACCTTGGGCCCGGGATTCACGGTGATATTGAGCACGGAGGCGTTGATCTGATTGGAGTCGGGTACCATGACCATTCGGGTACTTACCTGCCTGTAACCCTTGTCGATATAGTATTTACGAACCACCCGGTCAATATTCCGCTGAACTTCTTCGCTAAGAATCTTGCCTTTGAATCCTTTGAGGGATTCTGTAATTTCTTCGGCACGGGCTTTGGATACCTTGCGATTGAAAACGACCTTGGAAAGTCGTGGCTTTTCTTCCAGGTACAGGCACAGATAAATGCTCTGGTCCACGATGGAATCCGCTTTGATTTGCACATCCCCGAACAGGCCCTGTTTCCATAAGTTCCGAACGGCTTTGGCTCCCTCATCCCCCATCCACGTGAAACGCTGACCCTCCTTCAGGCCCGCAATCATCAACAAAAGATCCTTATCGGTATGCCTCAATCCTTCGACCCGCAATCCAGCAATTCGATAACTGCGCACCGTGGCCGACGATTCGGAGCCGGCTCCAAAATCACTTTGAGCCAACACCCTGTTTGTTCCAATTAAGAATAGAAGCGCAAATGCAAGCCCTATCCTTCCCCATCGGAAGCATTCCGTAATTCGACGACAACCCATCATCCTTTGGTCGCATTCACCTGGGCCGAGGTTTTGCCAAACCTTCTTTCCCGCTTGCTGTAATCTTCCAAGGCCGCCTGCAGATGTTCCTTACGGAAATCCGGCCAACATACCGAGGTGAAATAAAGTTCAGCATAGGCAAGTTGCCACAACAGGAAATTGGAAATACGCATTTCTCCGCTGGTTCTTATCAAAAGTTCTGGATCAGGCAAGGTCGATGTTTGTAAACGTCCACTAATCACCTTTTCGTCTATGTCCTCCGGATTTAAGGTACCTTGCTGTACTTCCACCGCGATGGCGCGAACGGCGTGAAGCAATTCACTTCGAGAACTGTACGAAAGGGCCAAATTAAGTTGCATCCTGGTGTTGCCCGATGTTTGAGCAGAAGTGTTCGCCAATTGCTCGCGACATTCGGCAGGCAACATATCCAAATCCCCGAAGGCATGCAGGGAAATTTGATTTTTCATGAGGGTGTCCAATTCGGACTGTATCGTATCCACCAACAACTGCATCAAGGCGGAAACCTCTTCCGCGGGCCTGGCCCAATTTTCGGAAGAGAAGGTATAGAGCGTAAGGTATTTAACCCCTAATTCAGCGCAAAGCTCACAGGTTTCGCGAACGGCCTGAACCGCATAGCGGTGACCGTAAATGCGGTCCTGACCCCTTTGTTGAGCCCAACGCCCGTTCCCATCCATGATGATGGCTAAGTGCTCCGGAACAAGAATGGAATCCAAAACAAGTCGATATTGATGCCTCTATCCTTTACATCCGGCAACGCCGGGATGGAATACTGTACGAATAATTCACCATCAGGGACCAATACGCATCGTTGTAGGCGTTCACTCCCCGTTGGGTTCCTGGAGAGCGAACCGTATGCCCATTTTCCCAACTGCGATCGGATAAATCCGCCGCCATTCCGTTGCGATGCAAGCGCAAAAGGGAGGGATCCACAAATTTGCCTTTGATATCGTCAAGGTAATCGGTACTTGTATAACAATACACAAACTCTACCCCCAAGCTGTGCTTATCGCGCAAATTATGACGAAAACCCAAAGTCACGGGGAAAGCCCAGGCACTCAAGGCATAGCGTTCCTCTTCCACTAGGCCTTGTAATCCCGGTTTATCCTCCAGGCCTTGGCCTTCGGTCCCCAAAGGTTGCAAAGAAACCCATTCGCCCCGGTACTTAGCTTGAGGATCGAACGAAATACGGCCAATGCCCAAACCCACATAAGGGGCGCTTTTCTTTTTACGCGATCCAGGGACAAAAGGCCAAAAGTTGAATTCCACATTCAACGTTGCGGATTGAATATTGTTACGAAAACTCAAATTGATGGTGTCGCGAGAGGCCACCCCGGACAAGGAATCTGCCGCGTGGATGCGGTGCACTCCCCATTGCACCTTCAAACCCCAATGTGGATTAAAATTGTATTTGGCATAAGCGGCCCCTGCTGCACCCCATTGAAAGGTCCCCACTGGATTCGGGATATCGCCCACATAGGAAGTTGCTCCAGAGGAAATTCCCATCTCAAGCCATTGAGCATGCCCTGAACTGGACCCTCCCAGAGCCCAAATTAAACCCATTATTACGGCAAATTGCCTGGTATTCAACCTAAAATAGTTGCCCACTGTGCAGGATTTAAAGACCCCAAAAAAAAGGCGCGACCGAATCAAAGCCTTGGACAATCGTTTGGATAAATAACTCTTGACAAACTCAATCCAATAAACAAGTAACCGTCGTTCAAGCCGTTGGTATTCCCTCTTGCGGATCCCAAAGCATTGGGCTTAAGCCAAGGGTGCAATTGTCTGGTACGGTCCACAAATTCAGCGGCTTGTTGACCATGAACTGAGCCAATTACGTCCGGATTTACATAATTACCGCTCACATCATCAAGGTAATCGGTGAACAGGATCCGATACCCTGCCTCCGCGGCGAAACGTGTGTATTTATCTACGGTCCATCGTACTCCGATTCCCAAGGGGATGCCGATCTGTGTGGAACGGAACTCTTCCGTATTATAATAATTTTCCAAGCCCTGGCCTTCCGTGGTGATGTCTTTGAGGCTCACCCAACCTACAGAATCAATGGCTGATTTCCCTTGGGTATTGAAATTGTAAACATTGAATCCACCAAAGACATAGAAATTTGCCCTTGTTACCGAGCTGTTGATCATGAATTCGCCAAATTTGTATTCAGCCACCACAGAAAACTCGGATAATGCCGAACGAAAACTAAGATTTCGCAAGTTCACATCACCGCGGACTGCCGTTACCGTCCTGCTCACCGTGTCCACTTGGAAATAATCCGTGAGACCTCCTTTAAAATATTTCGATGTATCATTGAAAGCTTCTTCACTGAGCCTGCGCAAACGAGGGCTGTTGTCTGCGCCGGCGAGCCTCGCAAAGTTGACATCGGCCCGCAAGGAGATGTTTTTGGTCAGATGCCGACGAAAATGGGCGCCTATTCCGCCCCTTGTGCTGAAATAAAAATTATTCGCATGCGACAAATCCCCAACATAATGGGTTGAATACAAATTAACCCCAAATTCTCTGTATTGACCATACGCAGGAGACCAAGCACCGTAACCCAGGCCTACCAAGATCAGAAGGCACAAAAAGTTGAATATTCGGGAGAATTTCATGCAAATATTTTAGCTAAAAGGCGAAAATACCCCCAAAAAACCCAAAATCAACCACGAAGGTCCAAACCCCACAAGAGTTTGGTCTTCAAAGGTTGAAAATCCGAATAGCCTTGAAGACGAGCCAAAGCAAGGTTTTTTTCGTATCGGCGAATTTCCAGTGCACCATGGCCTCTCCAATCCAAGGACTTTCCATCCATCATCAAATTGCAGGCCCCACCCTCTAAAGGTGTTGTCAAGCGCAGAATGCAGGTATCCGGCAGGATAACGGGACGTATTCCCAATTGATGACCGGCCACTGGGGTAATCAAAAGGACCCTGCTTTGTGGCAAAATGATAGGACCTCCGCAGCTCATGGAGTACGCTGTGGAGCCTGTTGGGGTAGAGATCAACAAGCCATCGGCCTGGTAATGGTTCAAAACATGACCGTCCACATCGCATGTAAGGCGCATGAGCCCCCCACCCTGCCGTTGCAAGGCGATTTCATTCAACGCAAAGGCAAATCCCCGCGGTTCATCCGCATCAATACCCTCTTTGGGATAGCGGCACTCCACCAAACTGCGGCGTTCAATTTCAATTTCTCCTCGATGAATGGCCGATAAGGCCGTTGAGAAATCCTCTGGACCTCCGGCTGAGCTCAAGAAACCCAGTCTGCCCAAATGAAACCCAAAAACCGGCAAACCCCATTCCACCGCAAATTGGACCGCATCCAGCAAGGTGCCATCTCCCCCCAAGGTCAACACCAAAGCCTGTTCCTTATTGACTTGGATGGAATCAGGACAGGGCTGTTCGGGATCAAAAAAACGAGGGTTGAGATCCGGAAAACCTTCTGCGAGAATTTCACGGAGGCTGGAATGCCACCACAAGTCAAACGACAATGCCGCCGCTTCCGTCATGAGCTTGCGCAAGGCCTCCATTTTGAAAGCGATCGAAGGTCTTGCGTAAACCAACAAGGTGTCCACAGGCTTAGACATTTAGATTCAGGCTTTGAAGGAAGATGCTCAAAAGTAAATCCGGCTTTTGAGAAAGAATCGATTCAGGATGAAACTGGTAACCCCAAAGAGGCCGATTGCAATGGCGCATTGCTTGCACCGACCCGTCATCCTGGGCCCTGGCCAACAATTCAAATTCCCTTGGAACAGCATCCAAGACCAAGGAATGATAGCGCATTACCTCCAATCCGTCCAAGGAATCCACGGGAGGCCACCCTGACCGCACGCCTTGATTCTCCAGCATGGGGTTTGCCACAAGAATGCTGGTTTTTCCATGCATAGGCCTCCTTGCTCGAACCAAGGACGATCCAAAGTGAATCCCCAAAGCTTGATGGCCCAAACAGACCCCGAGCATGGGCTTCGTATCGGCATACTGTGCGATAAATTCCATAAGCCAACCGGCCTCCTCGGGAGTTCCCGGTCCTGGCCCCAGGATTGCGGCATCCCATTCCAAATCTTGAACCGATTTCATTGGATCATCACACGTCAATACCCGGCAATGGTGACCTTCTTTCATGACCCAGGCCATCAAATTGTACGTGAAAGAATCCCGGTTGTCAATCAAGAGAAACTTTGCCATAACCAATCCGGTTAATCTAAATCAACGAGAATAACCTAGAAAAAAGAAGTCCCCATCGTCCAAATGGCTTTACCCATGGCCATCAAACCTGCCGCGCTCCATGGAAATTTGGACTTTAGCACGGATAAGCCACCCGGGATTTGAGCGATTAAATGGAATACCAACGACAATATCACCACCCATTTCAGCAACGCCAGTATAGCTCCTCCCCAACGATAGGCGGTTTCCAGGCCTATAATTTTGAAAAATTTTGAAATCAAAGCATTTAGGGCCATGAGGACGAGTTGCACCCCCAGGAGGATTCCCACCAAGAGGCCCCATTGCACCCATGAACCTTGTTCGGTACCGGAAATGTCCCTAGCCCAAACCTGCCACGAAGCCGATTGGTGCATCAACCCAACAAGTGCCAAGGAAAACGCTAAGCCAAACCACTGCAAAAGGACTCCAAACAGGCCTTCTTGGTAACCTTTCCAGGTCAACCAAAGCAATACAAGAGCACAAATTCCTTCAAGCAACGACATTATTCTGAACTAAAAATCAAAGATTAAGAAAACCACTTTATATTGGGAAGATGGTTGCCTACAAATATTCGAAGAAATGGTTTTTTCTTGGGGCTCTTGGCGTTTGGTTGATCCTTGCGAACATGCATAACGCAGGGGCATTGGAGCATCCGTTCATCCATTCGCAACCACCTGATGCGAAATTCAAGCACCCCACCTGGACCGGAACGGCTTCGGTCTATGCTCTCAAATTTCAAGGAAGACGCACAGCATCCGGTGCATTGTACGATCGTAACAAGTTAAGCGCTGCTCATAAATTTCTCCCCATGGGGACCAGGGTTAGGGTTACCAACCTCCGAAACCTATGCTCCATTGAACTTGAAGTCAACGATAGGCTATCAAAAACCTCTCCGCACCTTATTGACTTATCACCGGAAGCTGCCAAACAAATCGAAATCCCCATTCAAGGCATCGGGAAAGTCAGGGTTGAACGCATTTCTCCGTAAGGTTAGTTTCTGAAAGCCTCATCAATCCTCACAACTTTGCTTGGATTGACCCAAAAGGGGGGTGCGCAACAAAGTATCCAATGCTGGTATTTCTTCGGGGTAATCCAACGCTGTGGCGCGTAATCCCGCTGGCTGACCAGCCTCGATCCAGGCACTCCACCACCAAGAGGCCACGTGATGGATCGAAGCGGATAATCTTTGGCCCATCAAGCCGCCTAGACATTGATCGTAACACTTCACAAATTCTTTGGACTCCTTGCGCACCAAGCGTGACCCTTGTTGGATTGGGGAAAATTGCCAAGGGATAGGCACGGTGCTTCGGCATCTCTGTTCACAGGCAAAGACTCTCGCCAAGGGCGCAGAACTTTCCCGAATAATATCCCAAATCGACAAACGCACATCGGGTATCCATCGAGGACGTTGGAACGGCTTCAGCATTTGATCGATAAAATATTCAGGGATACGACTCTCCAACAAGGCATGAATCCCATGTTGCCCGGTAAATTGCCCATTATAATTGGAACACAGGTGCAGGGGTACATGGGCATCTGCCAAATAATGGCCCAAATCCGCCGCATGACGGCAAACCGCACCTGCATCCCCCTTTGCAAAAGCGTTCACCAAGCGACGATACACCGTGACCGTATGCCACGGCAATACCCCATGTTCCCTCAGGCTGTCTTCGTGATAACACCGAATTGCATCGCCCCAGTTCATGGGCATGCAATGGAAAACCGAATCCCCCCATTGGTCCAAATCGATGAAATGTCGAGCGGCTTCATGTGGATCCCAAGCCCTTCTTTGGTCTGCTGCTACCGCTCGATCTCTTAACTCATCTTTGTACGGCAGCATATAACCCAAGAGAGGCTGTGGGAGTATAAACACCGCAGATTCGTTGATATAGCGATGAGCCATAAAACCCCATGCCCGGGCAGTCCCTGGGTTCGAGATGAAGCAGAGCCCCAAACACAAACAGGCCAGCCATCGAGAGGTCATCCGCGCATGGCTTTCTCCTGTCCACGTATGGCTTTCTCCTGAGAGAATTGTTTTGGAATAATTGCTTGGCTTTTTCACGATTTGGCATCCATACAGGACGCAAATTGGTTCCAAAGCCGACCCTGATCCGGTTACAAACGCTTAACAACCCATGCTGTCTTGCGCATGGGCTGATTCGCAAACGAAGATGCTGTTTAAATTTCGATGCGCAGGCGATTGATTCGCTTAATCGGACCCGGGCAATTGGATTCGTGGCATTGCACGCATTGGGCAACGACCGCATTGAAATGTTCGGGGGTTGGTTCACGGCCCACCTTCTCAAAGGCCTTATGATAATCGGAAGCCCGACGAAGGAAGTCAGGGGTCACCACATTGGAATCGGTGGGTGTTTGCTTTTCGAAGGGCATAGGGGCCCAGGCCGGGGGTGGACTGCTTTGAGCGGAGTCGGATACCAAATAGGCTCTCATCGTTTCGGCTTGAAGCAACATAGCGCGCATTGCTGCAGCCATGGGGGCTACCTTGGGTGAAGTCAATTCATCACTGCACGTTGCATCCTCGGCTAAAGCATCCTCGGATGGAGCCTTGGAGGTTGCCCAAAGCCCAGAGCCTGCGTCAGAGCATGCCCCCAACAGGGCCAATCCTACTACCCAAATTGCCAAAAAAACGGTATAAACAACTGCTTTGGGAGCCATCACGGTGGACACTATTTGCGCAACCGCACTCCGCTTGCTTCAAACACCAATTCCACCTCCGGTTCGGTGATCGCTGCAATTTCATCTTTGCTCTTGCCGGCATCTTCAGCATAATGCCTCAGGGCTTCAACCGCCGTGGTGTCGTAGGTGGCTATGCCTTGCATAACAATTTTGGAACCTGCCGACTCCAAAGGCATGAAGAAGGCATAGTCCTTGAAACCTACCCTCAGCATTTGACCGTTCCCCATATCGAGCTTCATCCAACAGCCCTTCTTCTGGCAGCACTCTTGAATGGTGCCTGACAATTTGAACTCCGCCATGGTTTTGCCCTTCATTAATTCAGGAAGCTCGGAGACGTCCGTTGCGCCTTCTACGGTAATGGAGTCCCCGAAATAGGCCCATTGGGAATCATCGGATTTGACCCCATTTTGGCAGGAAACCCCCATCCACATGACTGGGAATGATAATAAAACAGCTGCCAAAGCCCTGTTTGAGATTTTTGTTCGAATATTCATCGGAAAATTTTATGCAAAATTAGGGTTATTTAAGCAAATTCCGTAAATTTGCGGTCCTAAAATCATCTAACACCCCCTCTCTATGGCCAATCACGCCTCTGCCATCAAGCGAATTCGACAAACCGCAGTTCGAAGACTGCGTAATCGTTACCAGCTCAAAACCACCAAAACCATGATCAAAAGGCTTAGGGCCTTGACGATGGGCGAAGAAGCGCGGCAAATGCTGCCATCGGTCATCTCCCGCATTGACAAATTGGCCAAGAAGCATATTATTCACGCCAACAAAGCCGCGAGGCAGAAATCCCAATTAGCTCGGAAAGTAGCCTCTTTGGGATAAGATCTCTCAAATTTCTCGAATAAGCGTTTAAACCCGACTCTACCAAGAGCCGGGTTTTTTTTTGTGGATGATATGCCGACACGAACGCCCACGGGTTCCGAAACTGTTCAAAGCATCCCGGATCAAAGCATCAAAAGCCTGCCTGCTCAGCAACGACCACGCGAGAAACTGCTACGCCATGGCCGGGAAAATTTGGAAAACCGGGAACTCCTGGCCATCCTGCTCGGAAACGGGACCGCTCACTGCTCGGCGCTTGCATTGGCAGGACAAATCCTGCAGATGTGCCGGCATGACCTCCGAACCCTTGCTCAAATGCATATTCAGCAACTTTCCCAGCTCAGTGGTATAGGTCAGGCCAAGGCAATCAAAATTGCAGCGGCCATGGAATTGGGCAGAAGAGTATTCAGCCCCCCTTCCGAAGACAAACCAACCATTCGAAGTTCTTCGGACTTGTTCGAATATTGTAAAAGTTTATTTATGAACAAGGGGCATGAAATCTTCGCAGTGGCCCTTTTGAATCAAGCCCATCGCCTATTGGGGGTAGAGCAAATCAGCGAAGGTGGTATCAGTTTTACGGCAGCGGACCCGCGAATCATCCTCAAACTGGCCTTGGATTACCGGGCCAGCAGCCTTATCCTTTTGCACAATCATCCTTCTGGCAATCTGCAACCAAGCGATGCCGATCGAGAACTCACCGCAAAGGTAGAATCTGCGGCAAAACTCCTGGACCTCCGAGTCCTTGACCATCTCATTTTTGCACAGCATCGTTATTTGAGCTTTGCGGACCAAGGCATAATGCCTTCCGTAAATGGTCGCTCTCAACGTAATTTTACCTAAAGAATCAAATCTACCAATGAATCGATATCCTATACAATTTTTGGCCATCGCTATTGTAGCCACCCTTTGGTCATTGGCATCGCCATCGGCCTATGGTCAATTGACCCTGATCACATCGGACACGATGCGTATTAGCGGTTCTGCAACGCAGTTTGAATTGGTGGGCTACGGCCTTATTGCCAATACCGGGGCCACCCCACTGAATATCCGTTGGAAAAGAGTTGGCGTTCAATTGCCTTCGACTTGGACCTGCACGGTTTGCGATCTTAACAATTGCTTTCCACCCTTTGTCGATAGCGCAGACTTTGTGCTGCCGGCACGCGATACGGCTAATTTGGATGGGCATTTCTACCCGAATAATCAAGCGGGTTCAGGGTATCAACGAATTTCACTGCGGAATTTGGCCAATCCTACCGCAACACAGTTCATCACCTACATTGGCAGTACCCTGGGTAGTGGGCAATTCCAATTGACCCACACCGAGCATGAAATCGCCTGGCGAAATCTTGGGCAACGATTATGGATTTCTGTGCCGGATCACCTCGTTGGTAACACCGTACAAATCGTTGACATGAGCGGCAAGGTTATGCTGTCTTCTGTTGTTACAGAACCCGTTCAAGCCTATGATCTTCAAGCCCTTCCTGCCGGTGTCTATCTTGCTCAATTACCGAACGGCCCAAAGCGTACAGGGGTTTATCGCTTTTACGTACAGCCATAATCTTTGATTCATCAGGACGCTGGCATTCTTGCCCAGTCCTGGCAAGCTTTTTTCTTTAACGAATGGAGAGTCCGACTTCCTTTACAGAGGGAACAGGATTGATGCGCATGTGTTGGTGAATTCTGAACTTGTACACCCCTTGCTTGCGGAATCGAAAATCACGCATCATGGTATCGCTTATCGTGTACACATCCCCCATTGCGCTTTGTCCCAACCAGCGTCCCTGCGGATCCGAAAGCATCGTTCTGGCCTGAACGACCATGGAATCGCCCTCCGGTCCGATTAGGTGACAAAGCGTATGCAAATTCCTGTACGGGTAATCACCTGAATGCCGGAGGCGCAAAAGTATTTGACGCGGTCTTATAGTATCGGTGTTATGGTAGGGGATGACAACGGCCGTAGAATAGGACCAAGATTGGTTCGGTAGAGGCAACATCACCTCCAAATCAGCTTCCGGTTGGCAAGCCACGCCAAGGCCTGAGACTACAAAGAGCAGCCACCCTGCCCGGAACATGTTCATTCTCATGAGGGATTGGGAGCAGATGCCTGAGTGCCGGGCGCGGCAGCAGGTTTGTTGCCTTTGTTGAAAGGCTTCTTGCGCTTTTTGCGGTTGGAGGATTTACCCGAACGGTCAAAGCGGTTCAATCCCCCGCCCTGGGTTACTTCATAATCCGGTTCGGCAGGAAGATCCGACTTCTCTTCGGTCACCGAAAATCCAGAAAGGGATTCAATAGGAATACCCGCCTTGGATTTTTCCTGCAATTCGGCAACTTGCGCTGCAGAAAGGGCCAACACAATTTGATCACCTCCGGCAGCGTCTCCTTTTCGGAGTTGAAACCACATGGTCTTTTTGAAGATGTCGGTTTTGATGCAATCGTAGGTTCCTGATTTGGTCGTCAAAAAACGAACACCACGGGGAATATCCTTCAGCGCATCCATATAGGAATCCAGCTCGTAATTCAGGCAACATTTGAGGCGACCGCACTGACCCGAGAGCTTGGCTTGGTTTATTGAAAGCTGTTGATATCGCGCAGCATTGGAGGAAACCGGTTTGAAATCGGTTAGCCAAGTGCTGCAACATAATTCACGTCCGCATACCCCCAATCCTCCCAACCTAGCCGCTTCTTGGCGAGGGTTGATTTGACGCATCTCCACTCGAGCATGCAGGGTCTCCGCAAGCTTTCGGACCAATTCCCTAAAATCAATTCGCTGTTCAGCGGTATAATAAAGAAAAACCTTGGAGGCATCGGCTTGAAATTCCGCATCGGTGACCTTCATGTTCAATCGCATATGTTCGACGACATTGCGAGCACGCATAATGACATCCAATTCGCGGGTTCGCAGTCCGTGGAGCCGTTCTCTTTCGGCTTCGTTGGCTTTGCGAAAAATCTTGCGGGTTTCCTGCGCTTCGGCAAGGGCATTGCGCTTTCGCATTTGGAGGCGAACCAACTCCCCTTTGAGGGATACCTGGCCCATATCGTATCCTGTTTTAGCTTCCACAACCACCCATTCGTTGGGGTACAACGGGGTCTTGGATGCGTTCACAAAAAACTCCTTGCGGTTGGCCTTGAATCTTACCTCAACCCACTCAGGACCTGAGGCTGTACCGGCTTCCGCAGGCAAATCCGATAGCCAATCATAAGCATTGAACCGATTGCAGCCACCGCTTGCACAATGGCCTTGGCTACCACAACCCTGAGGGGTACAAGACCCACCACTGCAAGAACCGCATCCCATTTTGAAAATCTTAGTCTGTGCCCGAAGATACGGAGAAATCCTAACGCGTCGGGAATTGAAGCAGCGCCTTCTTGGGTCGTCGATGGACAGCCGGAACAGAGGCTTTGGCCATGCGCCGTTTTTCGGAACTCAATGCCTCTTGAAGGTCAAAGTAAAGGTTATGCAAGACCAAACGGATGTGGCCATTGCGTTCCATGCGGAAAGCCGCCTTTTCCAAGGCAGATTGCATAGCTGTTAGCGCCAAGGCACTCACAAAGGGCGAAAATTTGTACACAAATTCTTTCTCATCATCCCGCAGGCTTCGAGGATCACGTTGAATCTCGCGGTATAAATAACATTCCCTCAGAACTTGCAAGCCGTAATCGAGCAGGGACTTCAACGCCTCCCTACCCAATTCACTGTTTTGGTTCACCCATTTGATGGCTTCCGCGTGCTGACCGGAATACGCAAGCCGCATGAAACCGGTCCATCGTACGCTGTTCTCAAAGGGCTCTTCGTTCATCATGCTCATGGCTTTGTGGAAATTCCCTTCGCATGCCAAAGCAGCCATGGCGGCTCTTTGTTCCTGAACATCCATTTCCATCAAAGCAAGGCGGATGGCCTCCGAGTCCATAGGCCCAACCCGAATCGACCGTACCCGGGAACGGATAGTCGTCAGAATTTGCTCAGGCTCCGCACTGACCAAAATGAATACGGTCTGATCAGGTGGCTCTTCCAAAATTTTGAGCAATAAATTCCCTGCATCACCAAGAAATTCCGCCAGCCATAAGATGGCTACTTTGTACCGACCCTCAAAAGCCGAGAGACCAAGCTTGGACAAAAGTTGGTAACACTCAGCCCTGGAAATATTGGCTTGACGATGATCGGCATTCATCGCCAATCGCCAATCTTCGAGCTCCATATGGGGTTGTTCCAAAAAAGCCCTTCGGAAATCCTGTATCCAATGATCGGTTGTGTTTTTGTCCGAATCCCCGCCTTGGTTAACCACCGGAAAAACAAAGTGCAAATCCGGATGAACCAATTTGGATACCTTAAGGCAAGCGGGGCAGGTACCGCAAGCATCGTTGTCCATGGGTTGATGACAAAGAAGGAGCGAGGCATAGGCCAAGGCAAGGGGCAGCTTCCCGCAACCCTCCGGGCCGGAAAGCAACAAGGCATGGGCAATTTGGCCCGAGGCATAGCCTGCCTGCAACAAACCTTTGACTCCATGTTGACCCGGTATATCCTCAAAGCGCATTCCCAAAGTTAGGTTTTGCATTCTACCTTTCACCCCAACTATGGTGATCATCTTGCTCCGACACGCCAAAGCCGTTCCATCAACAGGCGATCTCCCCGATTTCGAGAGGCCCCTGCGTCCCAAAGGAATCAAGCAATGCTCCGCTTTGGCCGAGGCCATCCCGGATGTCCTCGAATTTACCGAGGGTATCCGCCCAAGAATTTGGTGCAGTCCTGCATACCGTACACGGCAAACCCTGGCCTACAGTTTGCCTTGGGCCCAAAGGATGCCCAACGTTGCCACCGAAGATCTACCTCGGTATCCGGACTGGTTGTACCTGGCTGAATCTCCACGGTACCAGCTCGAATTCCTCGCCGACGGCAACGATAGACCCTTGTTGATCATTGGGCATAACAACGGAATAAGTGATTGGGCTTATGAGCTCACGGGGGGCAAGGCATCGCCGTTGGGTACCTGCCATTTCATCGTTTTGCGGCATATTGGCGATCACCTTTCTGGATTATACCAAACCGTCTACCGTTGGGAACCCCCCAAATTCATGGACTAACATGCGCCTTTCCGCCTTTATTTTCAGTTTAGCGGTCTATGGCGTTTCGGATATCCCAAATGGAATAACGAATGGAGTAGCAGCTACCGCCGCTAATTTCCCAAGGCAGACGACCCCTTCGGATACCCGTCTATTCGGCCAAGATTCGGTCCGTCAAGACAATAACAGCTGGTATGAAAAACTAACCAACCTCGCCAATTCCAAAGTGCTTCCATCACCTGCATTTGGACGCTCACCCGAAACAGGGATCTTGGTCGGTGGCGGGGTCTTCTATGCAACACAACTCAACCAAGATCCTTTGGCAAGGAAATCGCAAATCAGTGTTGCCGGAGCCTATACCCAACGCAAACAATGGATTTTGACCCAATCGGGCCTGCTTTCGATCGGAAATGATCGTCACATTCTTCAATGGAACTTGGGGTGGCGCAATTTCTTTGATCGTTATTACGGCCTTCAAACGGAAGTTAGCCCCGAGCATTTCATACCGTACCGCTTTGAAACCCTCAACCTTCATGCAACCCTGCTCACCCGTATCGCCCACAGTTCCCATTTCATGGGACCGGTTCTGCGCTTCAACAGCATGCAACATACGGCCTGGGAAGAAGATCCAACGACACGGCAATGGGAACGACCCCCCGGCTACGAGGGTCACGCCACTGCCGGATTGGGAGCGCGTTGGGTTCACGATACCCGCCTACAATTGATCAACCCTAGGCAAGGACATTGGTACGAGTTTGCCTACCGAATGCACCCACGATGGTCCAACCTTAACCCTGCCTACAACCAATGGAACCTCGACCTACGGCGATATCAACCCCTACGCAACCGGGCTAACCCCAAGGGGCCCTTGGACGATGTCGTTTGGGCCCATCGTGTTTTTTTGCACAGTGCCGGCCAAGGGGTCTCTTTCAGGGAAATGCCTGCTTTAGGAGGCGATAATTTGTTACGAGGCTATTTCAGAGGCTACGCAAGGGGCCACCGCGCGTGGGTTATTGAGAATGAGCTTCGAGGAATGTGGGGCAAGCGTCTGGGATGGAACCTCTATTGGGGTGCGGGCCAAAGCGGAAACACTTGGGAATCCGTCGTCGAACGATTGCCCAGACAATCTTTGGGCGGTGGTTTGCGAATCCTACCCAACCCTTCAGCCGGTACTTTGTTGAGAATCGATTACGCTCGGACCATCGATGGACAGGTCGGTGTGTATTTTGAAGTCAACGAAGCGTTTTGAACCGAGATTTCTTCCTGAACTTTGCCTCAAACGAATACCATGATTTTTGAACATCAAGGCGTCCTCGTATCCAAAGACCTGTTGGACGAACACTTCGCCTGCTCCTTGGCCCATTGCAAAGGAGCTTGTTGCGAGGAAGGCGATCTCGGCGCTCCACTCGAAGAAGAGGAACTGGGTATTCTCCAAAGGAACCTTGATCAAATACTGCCATACCTACCCCAAAAGGCCGTCGATCAAATACGAAATCTGGGCTTCTTTGAAAGGGATCCTGATGGCGAGCCGGTTACCCAAACCTTGGGAGGACGAGCCTGTGTTTTTGCCTTTAAAGACGGCTCCGGTCTATGGAAATGCGGGATCGAAGAATCCTGGAAACAAGGGCAATCGGATTTTCGGAAGCCGATTTCATGCCA